>Ga0209702_10000197_pt1 | contig 120466 bp, 119 predicted proteins | sample FRY01_FD_187210 | JGI IMG/M metagenome (GOLD analysis project Ga0209702, IMG submission 187210) | Freshwater microbial communities from Lake Fryxell liftoff mats and glacier meltwater in Antarctica - FRY-01 (SPAdes) (version 2) | ecosystem: Environmental > Aquatic > Freshwater > Ice > Glacier...
CCCTCCGCCCCCGGTATTTGGGTGTGAAGCGTCCTGTGCCATGTCATGGGGAGAGCCGCATCTCAAGACATTTGACCAGGTGTCATATGATTTTCAGGCGGTCGGAGAGTTTGTGGGTGCGGTTGACAGCAAGGGAGATTTTGAGGTGCAGCTGCGTCAGCAGGCGTGGCCCGACTCTCGTACGGTGGCACTGAATACCGCCGTGGCCATGCGGGTGGGGCGTGATGTGGTGGCACTGCAAATCATCCAGCAGCAGTTTGTCCTTTTCATCAATGGCAAGAAGCAGTCACTTAAAAGCGCAGCACTGCAGGACGGTAGCCTCACCATGCAGAATGGAAACCATGCACTCGTGCTGTGGAGCGATGGCTCCCGGGTGGCCATCAACTTTTTCAACACGTACGGGCTGGATGTATTTATCGAACCGGCTGCTGCACGCAAAGGCAGGCTTTCCGGAATACTGGGCAACTTTAATGGCGTCGCAGAAGATGATTTGGTGATTCGGGGAACCAAACAGAAAATCGAACCCGTATTCAAGGCACTCTACCCCGCATTTGCCGATAGTTGGCGCGTGACGAATGCCAGCACTCTGTTCAGCTATGAGACGGGGCAAAGCACCGCAACTTTTACCGACAAATCGCTGCCTGAGGGAAGCGTTGACCCTGCCAAACTTCCAATGGCCAAGACGGCTGCCAAATTGTGTGCCGGCAAGGGGCTGAGCGGGGTCTTTTTACAGGGCTGCATTCTGGATGTGGCTTTGACCGGGAAGCATGAATTTGCCGACTCAGCACACCAAGTACAGCGATCCGGGCTTTTGAAAACTATCAGGAAAGAAACCTGGAATGTCTCCGTCAACGCATCCAGGACAGAGCAATCCATGACCTTTCAGGCCAAGGCAAAAGACAAGGTATTTGTGGATGTTTCGCGCTCCACCCTGCCTGCGCAATGCGGCAACCTCCGTTTGCTGGATAAAGACAAACAGTTGCTGGGAGAAGGCTGTGTGGTGGTGGGAGACGGCTTGATCGAAACCACCACCATCCCTAAAGATGGAATCTACACGCTGGCTATTAGCACTCTGCCGGGTACGCAAGGTAAAGCGCTGGTTCAACTGATTTGGGTAACGGATCAATCAGAGTCAATAGAGCCCAATGGCAAATCCGTGAACGCCAATATAAACCAGCCCGGCATGCGCGCGGAATTTGTATTTAACGGCAAAGCGGGCGCGCAGTACCAAGTCGAAATCTCACGCAGCACACTGCCAGCGCAGTGTGGTGGCTATTTTGTACAGAGCCCCCAGGGTGAAGAAGTGGGCAGCGGCTGCTTGATACAAGCCAGCGAAACATTTCAAACCGCGCCTTTGCCAACATCAGGGGCCTACAAGATTATTCTGGATCCTTTGGGAAAAAGTACGGGAAGGGCAACGGTACGGTTGAAAACATTGCCCTGATTGCCGCGGCACGAGCAAGCGCAGGGTGGGCACGCTACGCCCGGAAGAAGTCCCCTTGGGGAACGCTTTGCCACCCTACAAAACTACTACACTACAGACCATGCTCAATGATTCCCGCCCCCCGACTTTACGCTCCGAACTGCGACGTGGATTCAATGCCTACAACTTGAGCGTCAGTGCGGGCACGGCAGCAGTCGTCGGCCTGGCACTGTACGCACTGACAAGCAGCGGCGCCATTCCCGATCATTTGGGGCGCGCCCCCTGGGTTGCAGCCGCAATTGGGGCACTGGCAACTTTTTTATCCATTGCGGTTTTTCATGCGGCGATACACGCTTATTTCGGCTGGCGTTTCCAGCGCGGCATGCAGGCTTTGGCGCGAAGTGAATTACGCAAAGCCGAAAAGTTTTTGAAAGTATATGAATGGCCGGGCATGGATCACTACGACCCCGATGGCCATGCCCGTGCAGCACTGCTCAAGTGCCGCTCAGGATAAAGCAAGCGTAGGGTGTGCACGCTACGCCCGGAAGAAGCACGTAGGGTGGGTAAAGCGCAGCGTGCCCACGCGGATACAACCGGGATAAACATGGTGGGCACGCTGCGCTTTGCCCACCCTACATGACTGCGCTCTGCAATACTGAAGACACACGCGATCAGCAGCGCCAAAACAAACCCCGCCGCAGCGGGGTTAGTTTTTTCCATCAAACGGGAACCGATGTCGCCGGTTTCCGCCATCCATTCTCAATCCACGCGGATGCCGGACTGCTTGATCACCCCGCTCCACTGTTTGGTTTCGTCGCGGATGTGATCAGCAAAGGCCTGCGGCGTGCCGCCCACACCTTCCGAACCGTCAGCCAGCAGGCGCTTCACCATGTCCGGCGCGTGCATTGCCTTGGCCGTGTCAGCAGCAATGCGCTCAACGATGGCCTGGGGCGTTTTCTTCGGCGCGATGAGGCCGTACCAGTTGACCACGACCACACCCTTGACGCCGGCTTCGGCGAAGGTCGGCACTTCGGGCAGCGCCGGCACGCGTGTGCCTGGCGTTACTGCCAGTGAACGCAGGCGTCCAGCCTTGACGTGAGTGAGAGAGGAAATAATGGTCGGGAACGACACCTTGACCTGACCACCGACCAGATCGGTGTACGCCGCGCCCATGCCCTTGTACGGCACATGGGTCATTTTGGTCCCGGTCGCGATCTTGAACAATTCGCCGCTCATGTGGATCAGGCTGCCTATGCCCGAAGAACTGAAATTGAGCTTATCCGGATTCGCCTTCAGGTAAACCACGAACTCCTTGACCGACTTCGCCGGGATGCTCGGATGCACGACCAGGTTGTAACCCTGCTGGGTCACCTGTGATACCGGCGCGAAATCGCGCACGATGTCGAATTGTGATTTGTAGAGCAGCGGATGCACCACCGTCGTCGCGCTGATCATCAGCAGGGTATGCCCGTTCGGGTCCGACTCGGAGAGGATTTCCAGCGCGACCTTGCTGCCGGCGCCGGGACGGTTGTCGACGACAACGGACTGGCTGAAACTTTCAGCCAACTTGAGACCCAGGCTGCGCGTAACGGTATCCATGCCACCGCCGGCCGCCAGCGGCACCAGGATGCGCACCGGCCGTTGCGGATAATTCTGCGCGTGCAATGGTAGTGCTGCGAACAGGCTGCAGAACAGGACCAGTCCTGCGGTGCGGGTCCACGACTGGGTCCACGTGTTGATCGATCGTGTCATTGTTGTTGCTCCTCTGCTATTAATTTTCTTGTGTTGCGCGGGAATTATCCCAGAATATCAATCAAGGATGCGGTCCTGTTCAGCGCCGCAATTGCGGTGAGTCCAGCACCTGGGCGTTGATGACATTGATCGGCGCGCCGCCGGCATACGCCGCGATTTGATCGAAGATGTCGCTGAACTGTCCTTGCAGGCCTTCGCGCGTCACGTAACCGATGTGCGGTGTGCACACCACATTGTCCAGCGTCAGTAACGGGTGGTTGGCATCCAGTATCGGCTCTTCCTCGTAGACATCCACTGCCGCCATGCCGGGCCGTCCGGCCTTTAGTGCCGCCACCAGCGCGCCGTGTTCCACCAGTTGCGCGCGACCGGTGTTCACCAGCACAGCTGACGGTCTCATACGCGCGAGATCCGCAGCAGTGACCATGCCACGTGTGGCCTCGTTCAACCGCAGATGCAGCGAGACCACATCGCACTGTTCAAAAAACGCTGCTTTGCTCTGCGCCACCGCAACACCATCGGCACGCGCACGCGCCAGTGATTTTTCGCTGCCCCAGACCAGCACCTGCATGCCGAAGGCCCGGCCATAACCGGCCACCACCGCGCCTATGCGGCCGTAACCGTAGATACCCAGCGTCTTGCCGCGCAACTCGGTACCCACGCCGCACTGCCAGCGCCCGGCTTTGAGTGACACCATCTGCTGCGGCAACTGGCGCAGCGCCGCCATCAGCAACGCCCAGGTGAGTTCGGCCGTGGCAAACGACGGCTTCTCCGGGTGCTGGCTCGATGACAGGATCACGCCGAGCTTGGAGCAGGTGTCGAGATCAATGTGCGGATAGACGCTGCGCTGGCTGATCAGCTTCAGTTTAGGTAAACGCTCCAGCAGCGGTGTGCGAATGGCGGTGCGTTCGCGGATCAGCACCAGCGCCTCGGTGTCGCGCAACCGCTCGGCCAGTGCGTCCGTATCCTGCACATGGTCATTCCAGATCGTTACATCGTGCCCGGCGAGTTTCTCGAAACAGGGCAGCGTGCGTATGGTGTCGAAATAATCATCGAGGATGGAGATTTTCAAAATGAGACCTTGGCGTTTTGGTGGCGTGAACAATCCGATCCGCAGTAAAACCACAATATGGGTTCCACTACACAGCCCGACGATCACTCTGGCATCATGGAACAGCACCACCGTTAAACCATACTCTGCTGGCGGCCGGTGACCTGAGTCCGCATATTATTCAGTAGATTGGCGCAACCGACCACGAAGACCAACCGCATGCATGAACTCACCAGAACCATTGCCGAATTCATAGATTGCAGCAGCGCCTCCGATTTCCCCGCCGACGCCAGCGAAAAATCAGCGAAAGTCATCACCGACACCATCGCCGCCATGCTGTCGGGCGCCGAGAGCGAAGTCACCGCGCCGCTGCTGGCCTATCTCAAGCTTTCCGGCGAATCCGGCAATAGCCCGGTCATCGGCACCGCAAATCGTTGCAGCGCGGAAATGGCCGCGCTGATCAACGGCACTTTCGGCCACGCGCTGGATTTTGATGATGTGCTGTCGATGATGCCCGCGCATCCCAGTGCCGTCATCCTTGCAGCACTCCTCGCCGACCTTGACAACCATCCGCTGTCCGGCAAAGGATTAATCGAGGCGCATATCGTCGGCGTGGAAGTCGGCGGCAAGATCGGTCTGGGCATTACCGGCGGCCACTACCACCGCGGCTTCCATGGCACCGGTACCCTCGGCATCTACTGCGGCGTCGCGGCACTGGCTAAAGCGTACCGCCTGCCGCCAGCTACCACCCAAACCGCATTCGGCATCGCCGGCTCGATGGCCAGCGGCCTGCGCCGCAACTTCGGCACCATGACCAAACCCCTGCACACCGGATGGGCGGCGCGCAGCGCGCTGGCCGCAGTGCGGCTCGCCTCCTGCGGTTTCACTGCAGCCCCGGATGTGCTGGAAGCCAAAGCTGGTTTTTTTGCGGCGTACGGCGTCGACCAGTCCGATACCCAGGTCACGCTGCAAGCACTGGGCCAGCCGTGGATCATCAGCGACCCCGGCATTGCGCTGAAACAATTCGCCTGTTGTTATGCCTCCCATCGCGGCATGGACGGCATATTGGAGCTGCGTGCCAAACACGGGTTTTCGGCGGCTGATGTCGTCAGTGCGGTCTGCCGCATGCCACCCGGCGGCATGCAGGTGCTGACCTACGATAATCCGCAGACCGGCCTCGAAGCCAAGTTCAGCCTGCAATATGCCATCGCCGCCGGCATCCTCGACGGTGCCTATACATTGGCCAGTTTTACCGATGCCGCCGTCAATCGCCCGGAGATCCGTAACCTGCTGACGCGTGTGCGCACCTTTGAAGACCCGGCCTGCCGCGGCGACGATCCGCTGTTTGAAACCCGCAGTTCAGGCAGCCGCGGCTTTGTCGAAGTGGATGTGGAACTGCGCAACGGCACCAAAGATACGCTGCGCATCATGAAGCCACCAGGGCATCCGTCGCGGGAACTCACCTGGATAGACATCGCACACAAGTTTCACGATTGCGCAAAGCAGGCGCGAATCGACGACAAAAAAACGCAAGCCGCGATTGCGGCGCTGAAGACGCTGGATGTTCAGCCGGACATCAGCGCCATCGTCCGGTTGCTGCTGCGCTGATTGCAGAACGACGTAGATCAGGTCCGTTCCAACCCGAGTTACTTTTCCCCGAGCAGCAACTTCGCCGTGCGCTCACACAACCAGTCTTTTTCTTCCGCCGTCAGCCCCGGTATGCCGTCCACCGAGGCCGGCACGTCCAGCGGTGTCATGTCGAAAGGATGGTCGGTGCCGATGACCACATGGTCCGCACCAACCTGATCGATCAGGTATTTGGCCGCTTGCGGGTCGTGGGTCAGGCAGTCGAAGTAGAAACGCTTGAACAGCTCGCGCGGCGGCGTGACGTTATTGACTTTGGGTTCCTTGCGCACCTGGTGGCCGTGGCGGAAACGCCCGATCTGGTACGGAATGAAACCGCCGCCGTGGGGCAGCACGATTTTCAGGTTGGGCATTTCGTCCATTGCGCCACTGAACATCAGGTGCGAGACCATCAGCGTGGTGTCCAGCGGGAAACCAACAAAGTTCGACAGGTAGTATTCCTCCATGCCGCCCTTGGCCAGGCACTGGTACGGGTGGGCAAAGATGAAGCAGCCAAGCTGCTCAATGGTTTTCAGCACCTTGCGGAATTTTTTGTCGGCCAGCGGCATGCCTTCGATTGAGGTCGCCAGTTCCACCGCCTTGAATTTGTGCTCCTTGACCACACGCTCCAGCTCGGCAATGGCGGCGTCCGGGTCCTGCATCGGCAGATGCGCCATGCCGCGCAGCCGCGACGGGTGTTTCGCCACCATCTCGGCAATGCCGTCGTTGGCCAGCTTGGCCGCGGCGAGGCCGGCATCCGGCGACAGCCAGTAGAAATAAATCGGCGGCCCGACCGAAATCACCGACACGTCGAGCTTGTTCTGGTTCATCCACTCGACCTTGACGTCGGCATCGTAGAACTGTGCATTCAGTTCCGCCGGGCGGCCATGCACGTCGAAATAACGCTTGCCGTCCTTTTCGGTGATGCTGGTCTCGAAAAATTTCGGATCCTTTTCCATCGCCGCAATGATGGTCGGCGGAATGACGTGGCTGTGCAGGTCGTAACGCATGGTGTTCGGCTTTCGTGGATTGATTAATTTGGATTAAAAATTCGCAGTCATTTTACCGTCAGCAGCGAACGTAGTTTACGCACATCGCGCACTTTCTCGATGTTCCACACGGTATCGATCAGACGTGTGGTGCGCCGCGGCCCGAGTATGGGCAGCAACAGGTCGCGGGCCTTGGCGCCGACTTCAGCACGCGGCATCGGATTCGCCGCGGTGCCACGCACCGCCTTCGTATGGTGGCGCAGCCTACGGCCATCGCAGGTAGTAATTTCGACTATGGACTGGGTAGTCTTCGCCCGACCCAGTGCCGCGCTGCCCTGCAGGGTGATGCGGTTTTTCAGCGCAGTGACCCGCGGATCGCGCACGCGTTTTTCGTCGTGCGCCGAGGCGAATGTAATATCGCCGTCGAGCAGCATCACCGCCGTCAGATGCTGGATGTTGATGCTGGCCATGGTGCGCTGGTTGACCGTGCGCGCACCCTGGTCGTCGATGGTGATGGTGACCTGCGCGACATCCTTTGCACTGACGCCATGTTTTTCGATGAGGTTCATCACTGCGTCTATCGACGCCTGAATCGGGTAACCGATGGCCCAGCGCTTTATCGAAGTGTTCATGATTTCGTATTCGCGGCCAAGGGCGCGCATCAGCTTTTTGGGATCCGCAGTCAGGCCGTGAGCATGAAAGAAACTGCGGTCACCGAAGAGTATGTCTTCTACACCGGTAAAACGCATGGACGCCATCAGCGCTGCAGTGACGCCGTTGCGCGCCGGCATGCCGCCGAAATCAAAGGCCTTTTCGATGTGTTCGATGTCGCGCGCCCAGCACGACAGACCCGAAGCCTGCTGCGCGGCGTACGACAATGTGTACCGTGCCTGGTCGGCATTCAGTTTCAGGATGGCAGCGGAAGCCGCCGCCGCGCCGAAAATGTTGCCGAAGCTGTGGGTGGAGTGGCCGCGCTCGCGGAAGCGCTCTATGCCCAGCGCTTGCGACATGCGCGCACACACGTCATAACCCAGCACCGTTGCCCGCAGCAATGCGGTGCCGCCTGCCCGCTCACGTTCGGCCAGAGCCAGCGCCGCCGGAATGATGCCGCAGCCGGGATGGACCAGCGCGAGGTAATAGGTGTCGTCGGTTTCGTCGGCATGCCCGTGCATGCCGTTGGCCAGCGCGGCGTTGATCGCTGAGGTGACGATGGACGTGCCGATGACCGTGGCTTCGGGTACACCGCCCTGGGTGCGGATGAATTCAATCGCCCGCCGCCCCGGCAGCAGCCGCGAACCGGACAGCATGGCCGCGATGGTGTCGAGCAGATGGTGTTTGGCGCGTTCGGTGACGTTGGCCGGCAATGCGCGGCGCGATGCGCCGGCAATGTAGCGGGCAAGCGTCAGGGTCAGCGGCGCGACCGCTGCAGAAGATTTTTTCATCTAAGGCTGCCGGTCAGTTCGGATCAATGCCGGCGGCCTTGATGACCCTGGCCCACTTTTCCGTTTCGGTACGGATGTACGCACCGAATTCAGCGGGACTGCTGCCCACCGGCTCAGCACCGTCGTTCATCAGCCGTTTGCGCACTTCCGGATTCTGCACTGCACGCACGACGCCAGTGTGTAATTTTCCGATGATCTCCGCCGGCGTTCCTGCCGGAGCCAGCACACCGTACCACTGCACGGCTTCGTATCCGGGCACACCCGCCTCGGCAATGGTCGGAATGTCATCCGCACCGGGCGCACGTTTGCCGCCAGTCACACCCAATGCGCGCAGCCGCCCCGATTTGATGTGCGGTTGCGCCGACAGCATGTTGGGCATCATCACCGGCACATGGCCCGCGATCAGATCGGTCACGCCAGGACCCGAACCTTTGTACGGCACATGCAGCATTTTGAGTTTGGCCAGCACCAGAAACAGCTCCATCGACAGATGCGGGCTGGTGCCCTTGCCGGCGGATGCAAAATTGAGATCACCGGGGCGAGCTTTGGCGAAGGCGATGAATTCTTTCAGATTGCGTGACGGCAGTGACGGGTGGATGACCAGCACGTTCGACAACGCCACGGCCTGTGAGATAGGCGCCAAATCTTTCAACGCATCGTATGGCACTTTTTTGTACATGGCCGGATTGATCGCCAGCGTGCTGATGCCCATCAGCAGCGTGTAGCCGTCGGGGGCCGCACGCGCCACGGCTTCGCCGCCGATCATGGTGCCCGCACCGGGGCGGTTTTCGACGATGACCTGCTGGCCGAGGAACTGCGTCAGTTGCGGGGCGAGTATGCGCGCCGAAATATCGGTGCCGCCACCCGGTGACGAAGGCACGATCAGGCGCACCGTGCGCGTCGGATAACTGCTTTGCCCCCATGCCGGCGCCATCATTGCCGTCAGCACGAGTAAAATACATAACTTATTGATTATATTCATATTTTTATCATGTCTCAGAGGTGGGAATAAAGCACTTTGCCGGCCACCGACATGGTCGCGGTGAGGATTTCACCGCGATAGGAGTCAACCACGTACAGCGTTTTGCTGTCAGCACCCCCGTACGCCATGTTGGTCATGCGATTGCCCTTGTTGCGGCTTTGCACGCGCGCCAGCGGCTCGCCCAACGGACTGAACAGCCAGACGATGCCGGGACGCGCATGGGCCGCCGACAGATTGCCGGCTTCATCCATCGCCAGACCATCGGGACCATGAATGCCGGGCAGCAATGCAAACACCCCCGCCTTGGAAATGCCACCGCCTTTCAGCGGGCAATGCCACATGCAGTTGGCGCGCGTCATCGCGACATACAGCACCTTGTCCTGCGGATCGAGCACAATGCCGTTGGGACTGGGGCCATTGCTGATCAGGCAGTCGAGTCGGCCGTCAGTGCTGTGGCGATAAACGCGACCGGTAGGATCATGGATGCCGGTCTGGCCCTGATCAGTGAAATACAGATCACCGTTGCGCGCAAAGGTCAGGTCGTTCACACCCTTGAAACCCTCGGACTGACTGTGCGTCAGGAAATCCTCAACCTTCCCGGTCTTCGGATCCAGCCGCAGGATGCCGCGGCGGTAATCGGTGATGTAGATCGAGCCGTCGCGATGAATGGCAATGCCGTTGGGCCAGCCGTCGTATTCCGCCGCGACATCAAAATCGCCTTTGGGTGACATCCTCAGGATGCGACCGTACGGAATGTCGACCATGTAGAGATTGCCGTCACGGTCGAACGCAGGACCTTCGAGGAAACAGTCGAGTTTGGTCCCGGGATGGTTGGCGTCTATCCAGCTCGACGGCGCGCCGCCCTTGCGCAAACGGTCAGGCACGGCGGCAAATACATCGGCTTCAATTAACTGCGGCGACTCGAAAAACGACATTGCAAATACTCCAATTGACTCCAGTTAGCGCGGGACCACGTTTGCTGATTTTATGATGCCGGCGTAGAGTGCAATTTCCTCGCGCACAATTTTTGCCAGCGCCTCGGGACCACCAACCACCACGGCAGCGCCACGCTCGCGGAAACGCTCGCGGAAATCTGCACTTTTCACAGCCGCCTCAATGTCGCGGTGCATTTTGGCGATGATCGCGGGCGGTGTGCCGGCGCGCACAAAAATTCCCATCCAGCCATCGATGTCGAATTGCGGCAGCGTCGCACCCACCCCCTTGATGTCGGGCAACACTTCGGAACCATTTGCCGCCGAAATGGCGATGACGCGCACCCGCTTGGACTGGATATGCGGCAGCACGCCCACGATATTCGCGAACATCAGGTCCACCTGCCCGCTGAACAGATCGATGAACGCAGGCGCTGCACCCTTGTACGGCACGTGGTTCATTTTTATTTTCGCCAGCGCCTGCAGGTGTTCCATGCTCAGATGCTGCAGATTGCCGATGCCGGCAGACGCATAGTTGAGCTTGCCCGGTTGTGCCTTGGCCAGTGCAATCAGTTCCTTGACGTTGTGCACCGGCATGGACGGATGCACCACCAGCGCCATCGGTGCGCCGATGATCTGCGTCACCGGCGCCAGATCCTGCTGCGGATCGTAGGGCAGGTCGGGGCGCAGCGTCACATTGACGGTGATCGGTCCGGCATTACCCAGTAGCATGGTGTAACCGTCGGGCGCGGATTTCGCCACCACGTCGGCACCTATGCTGCCGCCCGCACCACCGCGGTTGTCGACCAGCACCTGCTGCCCCCAGACCGGCACCAGCTTCTGGCCCAGTGCGCGCGCAATTGTATCCAGCGGTCCACCGGCAGGATAAGGCACCACAAAACGCACCGGTTTTTCCGGAAACGATTGTGCAAAAACAGGCAGCGCTGCTGCTGCCGTTGCGATCAACAATGAAACGACTACAGACTTGGCGAAACGGTTTATTGTTTTCATGACCATCCTCCTCGTGAGTTTTCCAGATTGGTCGACATTAAAGATTTGCAGCTATCCAGTCCGCGACATAAGTCGCGCCCAGGAAACGGTTGTCACCCTGACAATGTTCAGCGCCACCTTCTTCTTCGGTAAAGATCTTGAGGGTCTTTTTCTTCGAACTCACCGCGTCGTACAGCAACTGCGCGTTCGCCACCGGCGAGATCGAATCCGCCTCGCCGTGGGTCACCAGAAACGGACAGGTAATTTTGTTCGCGACCCCTTCGAGTTTATACAATTCGCATTTTTTCATGGCCGTATCCATGTCCGGCATACCCATCACCCAGGGCAACTGGTAATGCGGTGCTGATAGCTGGGTGCCGCCGGATTCCTGGATTTTTCGCCGCGTAATCCAGGTCGCGTGGTAGTCGTAATGCCCACCCCAGGCAATGCAGGCGGCAAAACGTTTTTCGAAGGCCGCCACGCGCGGCGCGTAATAACCGCCCATGCTGTAGGCCATGATGGCAATCCGTTTCGGGTCAACCTCGGGACGCGCCGCCAGATATTCATAGGCCGCGGTGCCCGGTATTTCGTAATCATGGCGGCTGGGAATGTGCTGCAGACGCAGCGCTTCGCCCTGCCCCGGCCCGTCGATCGCCAGCGTGTTGATGCCGCGCATAGCCAACTCAACGCCACCGAACAGGATGGACAGTTCCTTGGTGCTATCGAGCCCATCAAAAAAACACACGGTCGGCGCATTTTTTGCGCCCGGCGCTTTCATGAACCACGCTGGCAGCGTGGTGGACTTGCCTTCGTGCTCATACGGCACTTCGACACGCTCAATGTTCGGGTAACGATGCTTGATGCCCAGCCTGAAACAGCGCAGGCAGCTTTCGTAGAGTTCAACTTTTTTCGGACCCAGTCCGACAAAGCGTTCGCCGACAAAATAATAGGTCGCTGCACGCAGGTAATGGCCAGCGGCAGACATGATGAACTTGTCCTTCTGCGCGGCATCGCCCATGGCCTCAATGCGCTGCGCCTCCTTTTTCCACTCCGCGCCCCAGGCCTCGTTGTCGCCGACCTTGCCCTTCAGGCGACGGCCGACGCGATCCACTTCACTGATCGCGGAACCGCCCCAACGCGCCATTTCGATGACGATCATCATGCCCTGCGACCACATGAAGCTCTCTGGAAAATACTGAAAACCTGCTTTCATTTCGCTGCCTCCCTGATGTACGGACGCGTCGTCCGTAGTCGTTATTGTTGTACGCTGCCCGCCATGCCTGCGGCCTTGAGCAGCTTCGCGTATTTCACGGTATCCGACTTGATCAGCGCCGCAAACTGTTGCGGAGTGCCGCCCACCACCTCCGCACCCCGCGCCGCCATGCGCTGTACCGTTTCCGGTGTGCGCAGCACAGCGTTGAGCTCTTGATTCAGGCGACGCACGATCGCTGCAGGTGTGCCGCGGGGCAGCAGCACGCCATGCCAGATGCTGGCGTCAAAACCCGGCAAGGTTTCACCCACCGCCGCCACGTCCGGCACGCCCGGCACCCGTTTCGGTGTCATCGCCGCCAGCGCGTGTATACGCCCGGCTTTGACATGAGGCATGGCCGCAATCATCGGCCCCGCCATCATGTGCACCTGCCCGGATATCGTGTCCGTCAACGCCGGCCCGCCACCCTTGTATGGCACGTGCACCATGTTGATGCCGGTGTCCATTTTGAACAATTCCATGGCCAGGTGAGCAGCACTGCCGTTGCCTGATGATGCAAAATTCAACTGTCCCGGCCGTGCCTTGGCGTAAGCAATCAGCTCGGCCACGGTTTTCACCGGCAGTTTGTTGGACGTCACCATCAGCAGGGCTATGGTGTTGAGCTGGATGACCGGGATGAAATCGCGCGCCGGGTCATACGGCAGATTGCGGTACAGCGTCTGGTTCACCGATACACTCGCCGGCAAACAGAACACCATGGTGTAACCGTCCGCTGGTGCTTTGGCGCCCAGATCGGTGCCGATGATGGCATTGGCACCGCCCCGGTTGTCCACCACGACTTGCTGCTGCAGCCGATCGCTGAGCGGCTGTGCAATCAGCCGCGCCACGGTATCGGTGCCGCCGCCGGGCGGGAACGGCACGATAAACCGAATCGGTCGCTCCGGATAAGCATCTGCAGCCTGTACCACCAGCGGCGCTGCAATCACTGCCAGCAACCCTGCCGCCACCATTTTGCTTGTATTCATCTCTTGTTCTCCTCGTTTCAGTGTTGCTTTTTTCAGCGCCCATTTTTTCAGCGCAATCACTGCGCCATAGGCAAAGTCACGGGACGGCCGCTGGCGATCGAATGTTCAATAGCCAGCGTCGCCTCCAGCGTGGTGCGCGCCTGCTGCGGCGTGGCCAGTGAACAGGGTTTGCCCATCGCCAGATGATCGAGCCAGGCGCGGGTTTCGTTGGCAATCGGCCCCCAGAATTCGCCCAGCGCCCAGTCGCCGGGTGTGCCGCTCTGCAGGAACACCATGTTGACTTCGTGATCGGGCAAGTAGACGTGGGGTATGCCTTTTTCGGAATACATCAGCTGATCAGTGTGGTCGTCGTCGAGGATTATCACGCCCTCGGTGCCGACGACCTCGACTCGCGCCGCGTGGCCCAGCGCCGGATATTTTTCTGGCAGCGCGTAGCTGATGCCGAGGTTCACCACTGCGCCATCGTCATAGGTCAGGATGGCGTAACTGACATCATCGACCTCGGGATAACCCGCCGCCTTCAGCACGCCCTTCTGCCCGCGCGCATAGACCTCGACCAGCCGGTGGCCTTCGTGCATCCAGTTCATCAGGTCGACGTAATAGGTCAGCGCATCCACCACCGGCGTCGCATGGGGGTTACGACCCAGCATTGCCAGAGCCTGTGAACGCGAATTGAACACGCGCGCAGCACCTCCGGTCATGGTGCCGATGCGACCCTGAACGATCTGCTCCTTGGCAATCAGGTAACGTTCCTTGTAACGCCGGCTGTACCCGACATGCACGCTGACGCCGTATTTTTCGATGGCGTTGAGTACGCGGTCGGCGTCGGCCATCGACAGCGCAATGGGTTTTTCCACGAGCACGGGTTTGCCGAGTTCCAGCGCCTTCAGAATGGGCGCCAGATGTTCGCCTTCGCTGGTCGAAACGATGACTGCGTTGACCTCGGGGTGGGCAATGATGGCGTCGTTGTCTGCGGAATGTTGTGCTGCGCCGACCTTCTGCGCCAGCGCCGCAGCTTTTTTGGCGTCCTGGTCCGCCACTGCGATAAAACGTACTGCCGGATGACCGGCCGCCAGTTGCGCGCGCAAGCCGCCGATGCGTCCCGAGCCGATGACCGCCAGACCTATGGTTTTGCGTTCGATGATTTCCTCCCTGGACTGATTCCGGCCTGGCGGCTTGCGCCGTGCACTGTCTGGATGGCGATACTCCGACAGCACGACCATGTAATTGATAGGTGCCGTGGATTAGAATCCACGGCATCCGTTGGAGTCTAGCCAAGCCGCAATTCAGATACAAGGCGCGGAAAGCCGATCAACACAGCATGTGGAACAACCGCAGGGCGCGACGGTTCAGGACGCCGCTTTGCCGCTCAGCCAGACGCGTTCCATCTGCGGTATGGCACTGGCGATGCGTTCAGCAATTTCTGCTGGCGTCAGCGAACTCAGCGGATGCTGGATCACCACCGCATCCAGTTCGGTCATGCCGAGCGCGTCGCGTTGAGTCACCGCCTCCAGCGTGAACTCGCTGGTGATAATCACTGCCGTCGGCAGCCCTTTGGACTCCAGGGTCACGGCGTCGTGCATACAGCACGACGTGCATGAGCCTCAATCGCCGATGGCAGTCAGTACAATGTCGTGGTTGGCAACGATTTCGGCAACCATCTCCGGCGCGGCATTCGAAGAGAAACTGTCCTTGGTGAAATAGTTCACCGCAGCCAACTTGTGTTTTTTCTGCAGTTCATCGCGCACGCCGCGGAGCATCTTGTTGCAGTTCCATTTCGAATTGTCGAGTATCGCCAGTCGCAGGCCGTCGATTTTTTTCACGCGCGGGGCCAGCGACATCGGCTGCGCTTCGACAATACCGCGGGGATCATAAGAAGTTGGTGTTTGCATCATCATCTCCATCAGTCATTACAGATAACAGGTGCCATCGACGCACTGCGCGCCACCCGTAGCAGGCGGTGCACCGCCCAGCGCGCGCAGCACCGGTGAGGACATGCGCCCCCAGCCGGGTATGAATGCCGAGAACCGCCCTGCCTCACCGCCGGCAACAAAGACGTGGATGTTATCGGGGCTGGGCACGATCGGCGTGCGCGCATCGGGTTCGCGTTTGTACCAGACCGGCAGCGTGCGGTTGTAGACCTTGCCGTAACGATCATTGCCGTACATGTCTTTCCACAGGTTGCCTGAGTGCGCCCACAGGTAATGGCGGATATCGTGGCGTTTCCAACCGTGTTTGGCGATGGTCTGCGCATGCTCGATCCCCAGCACCACTGCACAGTGTCCGCCAGACACCGCGTTATTGTTGCAGATGGTACTCATTGCCGAACAGATGCTGTCGAGTATGCCCGGCGGGTCGTTGGCGAAATGATTGGTCACGCTGTGCGGCGGTTCGGCGGCGAGGACGAACACTGAAGAATCTTCCGTCTTGTAACCTTTCTCGACATGGTACGGCGCAAAAGGACTCTGCTCTTCGTTCTCGGCGATGCAATACGTATATTTCCCGGGATGGCCCAGCGTGCTTTTATCGAGCAGCCCTGGCCAGGCGCCGCCCACGTTGAGCAACATCAACCGGATTGCGCGCCCTATCGTGGCGTTGGCGCGATTGCCGGAACCAAACACATTGCAGCCGGCATTCATGCCGATTTGTGTCCGCACCGGGCCGTTGACGATCAGCAGCGGGCTCGCCATGTGCGTGGTGGCCTGCACGCCGTTCAAATTGAACGGCTGCGAAGTCAATGCCAGCATCGCCGCTTCAACCACCGGCGCGTATTCCGGCAGGCACCCAGCCATCACCATGTTGATTGCCAACACTTCGCGCGTCAGGCTGCCCCAGCGCGGCGGCACCCGGCACAGCAGTTGCTGCGCATCGCCACCCAAAACATCCATCACTGCGGCGATTTTCTCCGGCGTCGGCGGCACCAGCGGGAAACCGTCAGAGTAGCCCTGCGCGTAGTACCACTCGATCAGGTCGGCGTCGGGCGGGGGTGAGGCTGCTTGCGCATCGGCACCAGCCAGTTTGTTTACTTTTTTTACAGTAGCCATCAGATTCCCCTCATCATGCATACAGCTTAAACAACTTGAGCGGATGCAGCAACGCCAGTCATTAAATTTCAAGGCGATTACGTTGACAACTGCAGCGTGATTGCATAGAAGAAATGCTGCGCCAATCTTGACAAGGAAAACAATGATCCACGCCGAACCGGGACTGTTCCTGCGCCACGACCCTCTGACTGCCGCCACGCCGCTGATTGTGGATGTATCACGCAGCGGCCGTGAATACCCGAAGGAGTACCGCTCGTCACTACCGTTTACGACGGTACATGACAACGTGTCCATGCATGTGGAAGATTTGTGGGCCGGAACACCAACCGCCGGCGGCACACTACTGTTCTGCTCTTTCCCTAATACCTGGATCGACGTCAATCGCAACGAAGCCGACATGGACCCGGCACTAGTTGACGGGCAATGGCCAAAAACGCTCAAACCGACGGCGCGTACACTGGAAGGCTTGGGGCTGATCAAGACCAAATCGCGCTACGGTGAAGCGTTCCAGGAGCGACAACTCACAGTTGCGGAAATCGAAGACCGCTTGAACCGCTATTACCGGCCTTATCACGCCGAACTGAAGCGCATCGTTGAGGAAAAGCACCAAAAGTTCGGTGTGCTGCGCCAGATTTCATGCCATTGCATGTCAGCTGTCGGCGCGCCTACCCATCCCGATGCCGGAAAACAGCGCGCTGACTTCTGTATCAGCGACCTGAAGGGCAAAACATCGTCGCCCGAAACCATGGCATTGGTCGTCGACACATTGAAAAGCTGGAGTTACAGCGTGTCGGTCAACGAGCCCTATGTCGGCAACGAATTGATCGGACGCCATGGCGATCCAGCACACGGCATCGATTCCATACAAGTCGAAATCAACAAGAAGCTGTTCATGGATACCAAAACTTTCCGCAAAACCGCCGGCTTCGACAAGCTGAAAGCTGATCTGGACCGCCTGCTGAAAGTAATCGCGGATGCCGCGCTCGCAAAACGTGCCTGAGCGCGGCAGACCGGTCAGTTGGACTTCGCGCCTGACGCTTTGACCACCTTGGCCCATTTAGCCACGTCGCGCTGCACAACCTTGGTGAATGCTTCGGAACTCAGCGCGTAAGATTCAGCACCCTGCTTCAGCAGCAGTGCACGTACGTCGTCACTGTTGATGACACCGACTATGTCGGCGTTGAGCTGGCGGATGATTTCCGGCGGCGTGCCAGCTGGCGCGAATACGCCATACCAAGCGACCGCTTCGTATCCTGGCAAACCCGATTCAGCGACCGTCGGAAACTCCTGGGCGCTCGGAAAACGTTTGCTGCTGGTCACGGCAAGCCCGCGCAATCTGCCCAGTTGCACCTGCGGCAGCGACGACACAATGGTTGCAAACGACAGCGCAACCTCGCCCGACACAATCGCCGGCATGGCCTGCGCGCCACCTTTGAACGGCACATGCAGCATCTGGATTTTGGCCATGCTGGTGAATAGCGCGCCACTGAGGTACAGGAAGTTTCCGGATGACGCATAGGACAACTGTCCCGGTTGTGCACGCGCCAGTGCGATCAGATCCCGCACACCCTTGACCGGAACCGATGGATGCGCCACCAGCATGTTCGGCAATAATGCCGCCGGCGTTACCGCGACAAAATCCTTCACTGGATCGTAGGATGGTTTAGCATACAGGCTGACATTAATTGCATGCGTACCGGTGGTACCCATGATCAGCGTGTAGCCGTCGGCGGCGGCACGCGCAGCGATTTCCGAACCAACCACGCCGCCTGCACCGCCGCGATTGTCGACCAGCGCGACCTGGCGCTTGTACTGGTCATTGAGTTTTTGCGCGACGATACGCGTCACCACATCCGTGGCACCGCCTGCCGGGAACGGCACGATAAAACGTATAGCTCTGTTGGGATAGTCCTTGACCTGTGCATGAACCGCACCAAAAAAGGTCGTCAGTACCGCTGCTGCCGTGATCATCATCGGAATACGCATCATTTTCTCCTCGTTGCTTTATCAAACCTCTATTATTGCTTAGCAAGCTTCGCGCCAGACGGCTTCAGGTCTTGCCGTGCCGTTCGGCAACGGGCTGCAAATCCACTGCACTTGCTCTCAAGGCTGCATCAGCCCGCAACACCGCCTTGGCGATCTTGTGCGTAGGCGTATGCGGCAACTCATCAATGAAAGCCACATAACGCGGCACTTTCTGCGGCGCAAGCCGCGCACGGCACCATTCTGCGATTTCTTCTGCGGTGACTTTCGCATCGGGTTTGACGGCGCACACCACAAAGATGTCGTCCTCGCCCAGCTCCGATGGCACGGCAATGGTGCCCGCTTCGGTCACTGCGGGGTGTTCGCCGACGACACGATCGAGTTCGGCGGCGGCAATGTTTTCGCCGCGGCGGCGGATGATGTCGCGCTTGCGTGAGATGAAATAAAAATAATCATCGGCATCGCGTTTCACCAGATCACCGGTTTTGAACCAGCCGTCGTGAAAGGTGTTGGTCGTCTGCTCCGGATCGCGAAAATAACCCTGCATGATGATGGGCGTCTTCACCCACAGTTCACCCAGCTCATCGACCGCAACATCGCGGCCTTCGTCATCGACGACGCGGCACTGCGCCCACGGCTTGGCCGGATCAGGATGGCGGCCGATCGGCCCCATGCTGCCCAGTTTCTGCGGGCCCTCATTTTCCACATCAAACGGATTGCAGGTCACGCCGGGAATTTCGGTCATGCCGTAGCCGCCAATGCGATGCGGAATCTTGAAATCGTTTTTGAAAGTTTCGTCCATGCTTGCGCGCACACCATACACCCGGGCGATGCGGTGCTCCGGACGGAACTCGCTGCGCGGGCGGTTGCGCAGAATGCTGCCGATGGCCTCGATGATGTTGACCTGTGTGGCACCGGTGTCCACTGCGGTCTGCCAGAACGTTGATGCCGAAAACTTTGGCACGATCACCATGCATGCACCCGCGGCCAGCGTGCCGGCGACGGAATAAAACATCGCGTTGATGTGGAACAGCGGCAGCACGATCATCACCCGGTCGTCGTCCTGCAGGTAGACGCGCTGCACGAAGGCTTCGCCGCCAGTGACAAAACTGCGCTGACCGTGCATAGCACCCTTGGGAAAACCCGTAGTGCCCGAGGTGTAGACGATCAGACAGGTGGCATCGCCAGTAATGCCCTCAGGCAGTTTCACCTGCGGCGGCGCCTTGATCAGTTCATGCAGCAGCGGCGCGCCCTCCGCCGCCGCGTCCAGCGTGACAAACCACGGCGGCGCTTTTAATCCCACGGCAGCACTGCGGGCGACGGTTATCGTGTCGCTGGTCGCGGCAACCGCACTGACTTCGGCGTGATGCAGCACATACTTCGCTTCGGTGATACCGAACTCGGGATTCACCGGCACCATGATCGCGCCCAGCCGCGCCAGCGCGAACAACAGGATTACATGGCCGTCGCAGTTGCGCGCCATCACCCCCATGCGGTCGCCCTGCCCTATGCCGCGCGCCGCCAGTACGCGCGCTGTGGCATCCACGGTCTGCGCAAATTCACCCCACGACCAGGTGCGATCGCGAAACACCATGAAGGAACGCGCCGGATCACGGGCAGCGCGACTGGCCAGCGCGCCGTTGAGCGTGTAATCGTGTTCCTTATACAAACGGAGTACTGCAAGCGGCTTTTTCATGACGGCCTGACTGAGAGTGATGCCGCCGATTCTGGCATACAATCACCGCTGCGTTTAATGACCGTCCATATAGAGAAAACATGAGCTTATTTACACCGCCGGAACGTTTCACCGCCGAAGTATTCACCGAACTGCCGCGCAAATTCCGCCGCACCAGGATGACAGCCGAGCGTCTCGCTGCAGGACGCATCGCACCTTCCGGCGGCTGTTTTCTCGAAGGCCCGTCGTTCGACCGCAAAGGCAATCTCTACGTCGTCGACATTCCGTTCGGCCGCATATTCCGCATATCACCCAAAGGTGCATGGGATCTGGTGATCGAATACGACGGCGAACCCAACGGCCTGAAAATCCACAAGGACGGCCGTATTTTTGTCGCCGACCACAAGCACGGACTGATGCTGCTGGACGCCAAACGCGGCCGCATCGAAACACTGATCAATCGTTACAACCTGGAGCTGTTCAAGGGTCTGAACGATCTGGTGTTCGCTGCCAACGGCGATCTTTATTTTACCGATCAGGGCGAGACCGGCATGCAGGACATGACGGGCCGCGTGTACCGGCTGCGCAACAACGGCAAACTCGAACGCATCGCCGACTGCATCCCCAGCCCCAACGGACTGGTGTTGAACAAGGCGGAGAACATCCTGTTTGTCGCCGTCACGCGCGCCAATGCCGTGTGGCGGCTGCCGTTGATGCCCGACGGCACGGTATCGCGCATGGGCGTGTTCATCCAACTATCCGGCGGCCGTGGCCCCGACGGCATGGCGATCGATGAAGATGACGGCCTCGCAGTCGCACACCCTGACATGGGTGCGGTGTGGATATTCAACCACCGCGGCGAACCGCTGTATCGCGTCGATTCACCCGGCACCGACGTGGTCACCAACTGCGCCTACGGTGTGAAGGATCCACACACGCTGTACATCGTCGATTCCGAAGGTGGCGCCATCCTCAGCGCCGAATTGCCGACGCCGGGGCGGAAGATGTACGGACTGTCCTGAAACGGCCTTGATACCGGTTGACGCCGGCATCACCGGCAGGGTCAATCCAGCAGTTCAAATTCACCGTTGATCTCGACCGCCTGCCCGCGCGGCAGCCCGGCCATGCCGACGGCCGAACGGGCATGGCACCCGACCTCAGCGCCGAACAGTTCATACATCAGGTCGGACGCACCGTCGATGACCTTCGGGTGATCGGGAAAGTCCGGTGCGCAGTTGACCATGCCGAACAGCCGGACCACGCGTTTGATGCGATCGAGGTCGCCGGCCTGGGCCTTGACCGTGGCGAGAATCGCCAGCGCCGACGCCTGAGCCGCCTTGTAACCTTCCTCCACCGTCATGTCCTGCCCCAGCTTGCCGTGCTCGCGGATCTGCATACCGGGATGATGCGGGCCATGGCCTGAAACGAACAGGATGTTGCCGACCCGCACGCAGCCACAGCGGTTGGGATTCGGGAATTTCCGCGACTGCGGCAGGGTGAAACCCATCGCCACAAGCCTCGCCTCGATCGCGCTCATCAACGCACCAGCAGGTCAACGAACTCGTTGACCGCCATCGCCTCGAGCTTTTTCTGATCCAGACACACTGCGGTTATCGCGGCTTTCTGCTTGGCCGCAAACACCATACCCACGTTGTCGTTGAATTTTTTCATCAACACCGGCACGCCTTCCTTGCGCCGCTGGCGGTGGCCCAGCGGATAGTTCACTTCCGACAGCGGGGTCTTGCTGCCGTCCTTGAAGAACACCTGAATGGAATTGGCGTTGGTGCGTTTGGCCGGGTCGTGGTATTCGCGCTCGTATTTGGCGTATTCAGTCAGGCGCATCTTGGCGCGCAGTGGATCGATGCGCGGGTCTGACGCGATTTCGTCTTCGTAATGTTTGGCCGTCATGTCGCCGTAAATCAGGCCGATGGCCATCATGTACTGCATGCAGTGGTCGCGGTCAGCAAAGTTGGCCAGCGGGCCGGTCTTGTCGAGGATCACCATGGTTGAATTATGGCAACGCACTTCAATGTGCTTAATGTCATTGAGCCGGTCTTTCACCAGCGGATGCAGCTTGATCGCCGCTTCGACGCCGGTCTGGCCGTGGAAAGCGGTCGGGTACGGAATCTTGAACAGCGTGTTCTCGATGACATAACTGCCGAAGGGGCGCTGGAACTTGAACGGCTTGCCGTCGAACAGCACTTCGTAGAAGCCCCATTTCGGCGCGGTCAGCGCCGACGGATATCCCATCTCGCCCTTCTTCGCCAGCAGCGACAGCCACACCCCGCGCGCCGAGGCATCACCCGCCGCCCAGGATTTGCGTGCGCCGGTGTTGGGCTTGCGTCGGTAGGTGGCCAGCGCATGGCCATCGACCCACGCATTCGACAGCGCATTGATGACTTCGTCGCGAGTGCAGCCGATGAGTTGTGACACTGCAGCGGTAGTGGCGATCTTGACCAGTATGGTGTGGTCGAGTCCGGCAGCGGTAAAACCATTTTCCAGTGCCAGACCACCCTGCACTTCGTAGGCCTTGATGATGGCCGACAGCACCTCACGCATGATCAGCGGTTTTTTGCCCGCGGCCTGCCGCGTGCGCGACAACCAGTCGGCCGTCATCAGGATGGCGCCGATGTTGTCCGACGGATGAATCACCGTGCGACCGTAGAACGCGTCATTAAAATCCAGCCAGCGGATCAGCGCACCGGCGTTGAACGCCGCTGTGACCGGATCGAGCACGTAGCTGGTGCCGGGCACACGCGCGCCATTGGGCACAATGGTGCCGGGAACCACGGGCCCCAGCAGCTTGGTGCAGTCCGGATACGCCAGCGCTTCGAAGGCACAGGCGAGGCTGTCGATTAGCGTCAGCCGCGCAGTATCGAACGCCAGTTTGCTGGTCGGCTTGTAGCCGTGAGCATAGTTGGCGAGGTCAACGATGACTTTGTCGAACTTCGGGCGAAGGTTGGTCACAGCAGCGGTCATAAATATATCCTGTTGATTTTAAATGATATTTTTAATTCGAAGAAAAGCGTTATTTGTATTGCGCCATGACCCACAGGGCCGCGGCAAACAGCCGGCGGTCATCATTGCGGCGGCCGACCAGTTGCACACCGACCGGCAAACCGTTCGGCCCGGTAAACAGCGGCAGGGTCAACGACGGCACGTGACAGGCAGTCCAGATCGCGCAGAATATTGCAGTGCCGGTTTCATTCAGACCCACCGGTGCCTCGCCCGCTGCGGACGGCGTCAACAACACATCGCAATCCGCGAATTCGTCATCGAGCAGCAGGCGCAACTGCTCGGCTTCCGAACGCGCAGTCCGGTAATCGGCGAAGGTACAGGCAAGGCCGTGTTTCAGCCGGCCCATTTTCAGCGTATTGCTGATGCCGTCCCAGTGGTTGTCGATTTCCCAGGCACGATTGCGCACGAATTCAAAACTGGAAATGCGGCGGTGGATGGATTCGATCTGTTCAAAATCACGCGGCAGTGTGACATCACGCACGCTCGCACCGGCACGGGCCAGTTGCTGCGCGCAGGATTCCAGATGCGCCTGCGTAGTCGCATCCGCCTGATCCCAGAACGGGCTGCGACAGTAGCCGATGCGCAAATGCTGCGGATCAATTTCCACGGCCGGCTCCGGCGTGGTGTCGATGAGGACATCGCGATACAACACGACGTCTTCGACCGAGCGGGCGATGATGCCCAGCGTATCCACCGATCCCGCGGCCTCCATCACCCCTGCCATGCGCAGATCACCCCAGGTCGGGCGATAACCGACGCAGCCGTTGAAAGCCGCGGGGCGTATGGTTGATGCCGTGGTTTGCGTGCCCAGCGCCAACGGCACCATAGCGTCGCCGACCGCGGCACCCGAACCGCTGGACGAACCGCCGGGTGTGCGCTGCGGGTCACGCGGATGCCGGGTCTTGCCGGGATGACGGTTGGCAAATTCCGTGGTAACCGTCTTGCCCATGATCAGTCCGCCAGCGCGGCGCGTCAGCGCCACGCACACGGCATCCATGTGTGGCTGGTTTCCTGCGTGTATCGGTGAGCCGTACGCCGTGGGCATGTCAGCGGTATCGATGATGTCCTTGATGCCGACCGGCACACCGTGCAACACACCACGTGGCGGCACCGCATCAAGCGCGCGCGCCTGCTTTAGCACCAGATCAGGATCGAGAAATTCCCAGGCTCCAACTTGCGGCTCACGTGCGGCGATGTGCGCAAGGCAGTCTTCCGCCACTGCAGTCGCCGTCGTCCGCCCCGCCGCAATCGTACGGACGATTTCAGTCGCAGTCAGTTGATGCAGCGGTTTCATCGATACGCCATCACTCGGCTTTGATTCCCGCTGCCTTGATCAGCTTGCCCCATTTCGCCGCTTCGGACTGCAGGTAGGCGGAGAATTCCGCCGGCGTATCGCCGATTGGTTCCAGACCGGAGCGCGCCATGCGTTCGGCCACAACGGATTCTTTCAGCGTGGCCACAATATCGCGATGCAAGCGTTCGATCACCGCACGCGGTGTGCCGCGCGGGGCAACCAGCCCGTTCCAGTTGTTTGCCTCGTAGCCTTTCAAGCCGGCCTCGGCGATGGTGGGCATTTCCGGGAACAACGGTGTGCGCACCGACTTGCCCACACCCAGTCCCCTCAGACGCCCGGCGCGGATATGCGGTTGCGCGGTAGTGAGATTGGCCATCGCCATATTCAACCGGCCAGCCACCAGATCGGCGACTGCGGGTGCACCGCCTTTGTACGGTACATGTATGGCTTCAACACCGGCCATGCTGGTGAACAGCGCCATCGCAAGATGACCCGCGCCGCCGACACCACTGGAGCCGTAGTTGTATTTGCCGGGGCTGGCTTTAAGTACCGTAATCAATTCCTTGACCGAAGTCGCCGGCATCGACGGATGCACCACCAGCAGATTGCTGGAACCGGCGATATTGGTGATCGCGACAAAGTCGCGGTCAAGCACGTACGGCACCTTGGCATACAGCGACGGATTCACCGCCAGCGGCGGGGTCGCCATCAACAGGACATGACCATCAGGCGTCGCCTCTTTCACAATCTCGGTGCCGATGATGGTACCGGCACCGGTACGATTGTCGATCACTACCGGCTGGCCCAGACGTTCGGCCAAACGGGCGCCGGTGATGCGTGCGACGGTGTCCGTGGAACCCCCGGCAGAGTACGGCACCACCAGCCGCACCGGGCGCTGTGGGTATTCAGCGGAAAAAACAGGAAGCGCAGTCAGCGCAACAACAAGAACCGGAAAAATCTGACGGACAATATTCATGACATACCTTTAAAACAAATAAATATGGCCCTCCAAGTGCGCTGCATTTTTGTAATTATTTTGTCGGGACGCAACCGGCAATGCTTGTAGGCCGGGTTATTCACCCGCAGCGCCGTCCGGTGGTATGCGCGGCATCTCGAAACGATCGGTAATGCGCGTGTAACCGCCCTTGCCGGCCAGCCGGCCGATGGGATTGACCCGGCCGATGTCGACATGGAAACGGTCGTTGACGATGCCGTCGTGATAATGGAAATACACGACTTCGCCAAACACCACGTGGTAGGGCTTGCGGCCAAGATCAACGATCTGCATCAGTTTGCATTCCATCGCCACCGGCGCTTCGACGATGTACGGCGGCCGCACCTTGCGCGAAGGCGCGGTGGTGAAGCCGGCCTTTTCGATTTCGTTGACGCCATACGGATAATCCACGGCGCATACGTTCATCTGCTCCTTGATTGCGTCGCTGACGATATGCACAACAAACTCCGGGGTCTCGCGGATATTGCGCACCGTGTCCTTGGCGCCCTCGGATTTTTCACCGACGGAAAACATCAGCATCGCCGGATCGGAACCCACGGCGTTAAAAAAACTGAAGGGTGCGGCGTTGGGGCCATCGGGGCCTAGCGTCGTGACCAGCGCAATCGGTCGCGGCGTGACTGTGCCGATCATCAGCTTGTATTGGTCCTGCCAGGAGATTTTACTTGCGTCGTATTCGGCCATGAGGCGCTTTTCTGAAAGTCGCTTGCATCGGCAAGCCTCGCGCACATTCTATCCCAGCAGGGTCGGCAAAAAAAAACCCCCGTGACACGGGGGTTTTTCAGCTGCGTAAGCGCGTAGCAGGTTACATCTTGATGCCGCCCTTCTTGATGATATCGGCGTAGAGCTCAATTTCCTTGCGCAGCTTCTTGTCGAGTTCCTCCGGCGTGCTGCCGACCGCGATGAGGCCTTCACGATTGTAGAACTGCTGCACGTCGTCCGCGTTGAGCGCCTTCTTCGCCTCGGCATTGACGTATGTGATTATGTCTTTCGAAGTGCCTTTCGGGAGAAACGCAGCGTACCAGTTGTCGATCTCCATCTTCGGATAGATCGTGTTCATCGTTGGCACCCCCGGAAAGCCTGAAGACGGCTTCGCTGTGGTCACCGCCAGGGCTTTCAGGCGGCCCGCCCGGATGTGGGGCTGAATCGACGGCGCCGTGGTAAAGATGAAATCCACTTCGCCTGTCGCTGCCGCCAGCGTCGCCGGACCACCGCCCCGGTAAAGGACGATGGAGTACTGCAGCCCGGCCACCTGCTTCAGCAGCTCCGCCGCAAGATGGCTGGTGCTTCCCGGCGTGTTACCCGCCGCGTTGAAGACACCGGGCTGCTTCTTCACCATTTCGACGAGTTCCTTCACGTTATTAACCGGCACGCTCGGGTGCACGCCGAGCACGAGCGGCGACGAGGAAATCCAGGAAACCGGCTCAAGGTCATTAGTCGCGCTGAACTGCATGCGCTTCGCCTGCAGCGTCGTGTTGACGGCAAGGGTCGCGGTCGTGAAGAGCACCGTATAGCCGTCGTTGGGCGACTCAACCGTGATCTGTGCCCCGATCAGGCCACCGGCGCCGGTACGGTTGTCGATGATGAACGTCTTGCCGGTGCTCTGTTGCATCTTCCCTGCGAGCAGTCGGGCTTGAATGTCGGTGCCACCGCCGGTGCTGAAGGGAACGATGATCCGCACCGGTCTATCCGGATACTCCCCTGCCGCCGGGCCTGCCACCACTGCCGCAACACCGGCCAGAACCAACAAGACCGTACGCCTGATTTTGCTGAACTTCATATAGATCTCCTCGTTAAGTTATTGATTTTAAATTATTATTTAACTCTTCCTGCATATCACTATCTGGATTCCATGCTGGCTCTGCTTAGACCATAACGCGGACGCGATTGGAGGGTCAAGCAAGAAAAAACGCCCGCGGTTGCGGGCGTTTAGATGTTCCAGCGACGAACTGCCTTATTTATGCAGTTTGTCGCCTGCACTGTTCGGACTTGCTCCGCTACGGAGTTGGCGGTCTTGATGACCGCTATCACACGCAGCTATACAGTGCGCCTCAAGATCTAAAAATCAGCGCATCCGGATATTGCCGCGCTTGATTACCTCGGCATATTTTGCGATATCGCTTTTCATCAGCGCCGTCAGTTCCTCCGGTGTGCCTCCCACAGGATCGATAGCCTGCTTGGCCAGAAATTGACGAACATCGCTGGCACCCAATGCTTTTTTCACTTCGGCATTCAGCTTGTCAACAATAGCTTTGGGAGTCTTCGCTGGAAAGAACATGGAATACCAGTTATCCGACTCAAATCCCGGCAATACCGAATTCATTGTCGGCAGATCCGGCAATACCGAAACCCGCTTGGCAGTAGTCACCGCCAGTGCGCGCAGCCGGTTGGATACGATATGCGGCATCGCTGCCGGTGCCGATCCAAACAACATGTCGATCTCGCCGGTAGCCACACCGATCGCAGCAGGACCGCCTCCCTTGTAGAGCACCGTTACGCCTTGCACCTTGGCCAGTTGCTTGAACATTTCCGCGGCAAGGTGACTGGTAGTACCCGCCGAATTGCCACCCATGTTGAGACCGCCGGGAGTCCGCTTGGCCAATGCGACCAGTTCCTTGATGGATTTGGTCGGCACGCTGGGGTGTACGACCAGCACCAAAGGTGCTGACGACATCCAAATCACGGGCTCCAGATCCTTCAGCGGGTCAAATCTCATGATCTTGGCCTGCAAGGTGACATTCACGGCCAGCGAGGCGGTCGTGAACAATATGGTGTAACCATCGGGATCCGCCTTGGTTACATATTCGGCACCGATCAGACCACCTGCGCCAGTACGGTTGTCCACCAGCACCTGCTGCCCCATGCTGGCGCGCAGTTTTTCGGAAACCAAACGGCCCTGCAGATCAGTACCGCCGCCGGCGCCGAACGGAATGACCAGGCGTATGGGTTTGTCCGGATAAGCACCGGCAGCAGTGCCGGAAAATCCAATAGCAAAGCCCATACAGGCCGTTAATAGTGCAATCCTGCTTCCAATGTTGAGTTTCATGCGGTAATCCCTCCTGGTTTTGAACATTTTTTCTCTTGGCGTGAATTCCTTAACGGAATCCGCCATGGCTTGCGCCAAACCGTGCTGGAACGGCGGCGCAGGCAGCGAGAATAACACTCCCGGTTTGTGGACAGGTCCGACAAGCAGAATGCCGCAGAGTTCCGCCCAGCGACGCACAGCTTATCCCCGGTATATCGGGGCCGGCTGTATAAAGAACGAATGCAGGATGTGGTACACCATCTGGTAATTGATCTGCTGGAAGCTGGCGTGCGAAATTCCGGACATCACTGTGAACTGCTTGTCGGCATTGGGCAGGCGGTTGAAAAAGTCCAGCAGGTCATCCATGCCGGCGATGCCGTCGAACTGCCCGCGCATGACGATGGTCGGCACGGTGATCTTCGCCGGATCCACAACCGGCAGTTTGGCGCACATGTCGAGATAGGTGCCAGTGGGCACTGAGTCGTCCAGTTTGAGTATGGCGTCGGCAAAGGCTTCGATCACTTTTTCCTCGGCACAGCCTGCGTGGTCGCGATTGAATATTGAATGTATGAAAGCACGGTCGATCGGACGCCGTTTGTGGGCCTTCCAGAAATCCAGTTTCTTGGCGCGCTCTTCCAGCGTGGGACTGCCTTTGCCGGTCCACACAAACGCGTCCAACGCGAGCCGCGCCACGCGCGCCGGGTGGCGTTCCGCGAACATTGCCGCGCGCAGCGCGCCCGAGGATATGCCGTACATCAGGAACTGTTTTGCGCCGGTGGTCTTGGTGATGTAATCGCTCGCCGCCGCCAGGTCATCCGCGCCGTTGGCGATATCAAAATAGAGGTCGCGCGACTTGTCGGAACGGCCATAACCTTCCATATCCACGCACCAGGTATTGAATCCACGCTGAGCGAACCAGTCCATCGCCGATGAGTCAGGACGGCCCGGCACTTGCAGATCGAATGTCGGTTGCGACGCCATTGAAGAACCATGCACGAACAGCACCGTACCGTTGGCACCCTTGCCATCCGCCGCAGGTTTTTCCCACAAAAACAATTTGACATCACCCTTGCGGGTCCAGTGTTCCTTGCCGGCAATCGCGGCTTTATTTGCGGTCTGGCTCATTGCTTCCTCGAAGAGTGACAACCGGTTAACAGAGGGGGGCAAGTCTAGGATACGGAACCATGTCAGTCAAACCGCCAAGGTGGCCTATATAATCGGACCGAACCATTTTGCCACCCTGCTCCACCTCTTGAGCGCATCGCCATGGATACCGCCGCAACCACAAATTATTCCACGCAGTTTCGCAACATCAGGGATGAAGTCAGCCCCGAGGAATGGGAAACGCGCCTGAATCTCGCCGCCTGCTACCGGCTGACCGACAGCTTCGGCATGACCGATCTGATCTACAACCACATCACTGCGCGAATACCCGGTGATGAAGAACATCTGCTGATCAATCTTTATGGCTTGCTGTACAAGGAAATCACCGCCTCCAGCCTGGTCAAGATCGACCTTGAAGGCAACATCCTGTGGCAGCCGGACACCGACTACGGCATCAACAAATCAGGCTATGTAATACACGGCGCCATTCATCGCGCCCGACCTGAGCTCAAGTGTGTCATGCACACGCATACCCGTGCCGGCATGGCCGTGTGTTCGATGGAATGCGGTTTGTTGCCGATGACCCAGACGGCTATGCGTTTCGTCGATCATCTTGGCTATCACGACTACGAAGGCCCCGCCGTGGACCTTGCTGAACGCGAACGGCTGGTGCGCGATCTGGGGCCGCATGACGCCATGATCCTGCGCAATCACGGCCTGCTTACCTGCGGCGCCACCATACAGCAGGCTTTCAACACCATGTACCAACTCGAGATGTCCTGCCGCTCACAGGTTGATGCCATGGCCGGCGGCCAGCAGCTCGTGCTGCCCCCAAAAGAAGTGATAGACCATACCGCCAACCTTTACCAGCCGGGCACGCGCCGACCGTACGGCGTGCTCGAGTGGCACGCCATGCTGCGGCTACTCGAAGCAGAATCAAAAAATTCGGGTTATCCACCGTACTGGCACTGAACTTCAGCGTAAGGCAACGGGTAACGTGTCGTTACCCGCGCAGCAATCAATACACAGGCTTAGAGCGGAAATGCCGTTCGCGGGCCATTGACTTGAGTTTGATCGCTTCAACCTTGATACCCTTCAGCACTTCAAGAGTGACTTCCACGCCGGCATCACCGCTTTTCCATAAGCGCTCGTAAAAATCGGCCTGCCCGGCCAGTGGCTTGCCGCCAAAGCCGACAATGATGTCACCGGCCTGCAACCCGGCATCCTCAGCCGGTCCCTCGCTGGATACCCGGGTGACGATGACCTTGCCCTGCACTTCCTGGGATGTAATGCCCAGCCATGGCCGCGGCTTGGTCGTGCTGCGACCATTGGCAATGAAATCGCCCAGCACCGGTTTCAGCGTGTCTATCGGCACAAACATGTTGCCGGGTATGCCGCCCTTGCCCATGGCATCACCCACGGCAAGCGAACCGATGCCCAGCAGCTTGCCTTCGCGTGACAGCAGCGCCGCACCCTGCCAGTTGACCGTCGCCGGCGCCGTGTAAATTGCCTCGTCGAGCAGATATTCCCAGTAACCGACAAACGGCCGCTTGGACACGATGTAGGCCGGCGCCACGCCGTCGAAACCGACGATGAGTACCAGATCACGCAGGCTCGCCACCGCAGATTCACCGAAATCCACCGGCTTGACCGGCAGCGGTTTCAGCGACCTCACCAGCCCCAAGCCGGTTGCATGGTCATATCCGACGACATTCGCCGGAAACTTGCGGCCGTTCGCCGTGGTCAGTTCCACGGTATCCGCCTCGGCCACCAGATAACCGATGGTCAGCACCAGTCCGCTGGAGTCGATGACCACGCCGGTGCCCTCACGTTGCGGACCCAGGGTGCGGGTGCTGCGCGCATCAGGCACTGCTTTAACCGTCAGCTTGACCACCGAAAACTGGTCCACGGTCATTTCACGCTCTGCCGCCGCCGCGAACGCCTGCGCCGGCAGGCCGGCAACCAGCGCAACAATCATTGCGGCAATCAACCACCAATATTTTTGCAAAACGCCACTGACAGGATTCATCACTACTCTCCAGTTGGCACCACACCGCGGCACCTGTATTCGACGCCACACAGCCATGCTACGACTAATGTGGCAGAGGCAAAAGGGCTGGTGCGATTTTGAGGCTACAATGCCGGTCTTTTGAATGTTTGCGGAGGACATATCGCATGGAACTCGGACTAAAAGGCAAAGTTGCCCTCGTTACCGGCGGCACCGAAGGTATCGGCAAGGCCACGGCCCTGACCCTCGCCCGTGAAGGTGCCAAAGTGGTGATCTGCGCGCGACGCCAGCCTCTACTGGATGCTGTCGCAGCTGAAATCACCAAGGCCGGTGGTGAAGTACTCGCGATTTCTGCCGACATGAGCAAAGCCGCGGATTGTGAACGTTTCATCAATGAAGCCGTCAAGCGTTTCGGGGGCATCGACATCCTGCTGAATAACGCCGGTACATCCAAGCGCGGCAACTTTCTTGACCTCTCGGATGACGAGTGGGCCGCCGACCTGGAGCTGAAGGTATTCGGCGCCGTCCGCTGTTCCCGTCTGGCCATTCCGCATATGAAAAAACGCGGTGGCGGTCGCATCATCAACATTACGATTTCCGGCGCGAAGCAGCCGGGTGCGGGCTCTTACCCGACTTCGGTGTCGCGCGCCGCAGGCCTCGCCATCACCAAGGCGCTGTCCAAGGAATTCGCCCCCGACAACATCCTCGTCAACACCATCTGCATCGGCAAAATAAAATCGGGGCAACATGAGCGTCGTTACACCAAGGAAGGCATCAGTGCCGACGAGTATTACGGCAAGATGGTCAAAGACATTCCGCTGAAGCGCGCTGGCGAAGCTCAGGAAGTTGCCAATGTCATCGTTTTCCTCGCCTCCGACGCCGCGAGTTATGTCACAGGCACCAGCATCAATCTCGATGGCGGCATCTCCGGGGTTCTGTAAATTCAATTTACAATCAATTAGTTATAAACAATTTCCAAGCCGTCGCCAAGAACGGCGTTAGCGTTAAGTCAGCGGGGCGGTGCGATACCGCAAATCAGTCCCTCGCTCAGCCAGTTGCGCAATAACTGCACTCCTGTCTGCGCCGCATTTGAGGTGCCGACATACCGGCGCATTCCGCCGCACAACACCGCGAAATTGCGGCCGCGTGCGACTGCCCCCAGCGCCCAGGCTTCCTGTGGCGGGAGCACACGAAAATAAGACTCGCGATCCTTGCGCCAGACCAGCCAGTGCACGGGTTGGGATCGCACTGCAGCACGCGGTGCTTGCTGCCCCGCACTAACCATCTGCCATATTTTTGGCGCATTGCTGCGCAAACGCAGTTGGCGCACCGCCGGATGTAATCGAAAACACAGACCGGGCCAGTCCGCCGCTGGCACCTGTGCAACCTCATCTGCCGGGATAGGTTCGGCATCGGCCGCGTCGAATGCCAGGCTTAAAGCCCATTCGAACTGCGCCAGTTCCGCAAGCAGCGGCCGGCGACTCCAGCGTGGTGATCGGACCAGATAGCCTGACAGCTGTCCGCCGTACCAGCGCAGGTTGGCGTGCCGGGACGGCGCCACGGTAATAAATTCGCGCATTACCCGGTCAAATTTCGCCTCGCCGAGCACACTCTTCAGCACGGGGTATTCGACCGTCAATGCACCAACCAGACGCGCGGGATAGGCATAAGTGTAGACGCCGAGGCGCCGGGCCGCACTCGCTCTTGGCGTCGCCAGCACGGCGCGCTCCATGACCTGACCGGCTGCGCCACAGACATGACGCTGGAAAGCACGCTGCAGGGCGGCGAGATTGTTCATGCCGCAATTTTCTGCAGCGTAGCCGCGGTTATCGTGCGCGCACGATCAAGCTCACGTACCAGCGTACCCAGTGGCGGAATTTTATCGTCGCGCTCGATCATGGTCGGCACCTGGCCGAAACGGCGGACGGCTTCAGCATACAAATCCCATACCGGGTTGATCACCGGCGCATCATGAGTGTCGATAATCAAGTCGCCGCTGTTGTCATGCCCGGCCAGATGTATCTGTTTGATACGGTCGCGCGGCACACCATCGAGGAATTCAATCGGATCAAACCCGTGGTTGAACGCACTGACGTAGATGTTGTTGACGTCGAGCAGGATGTCACAATCCGCCTCTGCCGCCAGGGCCGCGAGAAACGCCCACTCGGTCATGGCCGAACTCTGATAAGCGACGTAACTGGAAACGTTTTCCAGCAATATGCGCCGGCCCAGAACATCCTGCACCACACGCACCCTCTGCGCCACGTGCTGCAACGCCTCTTCCGTATAAGGCAGCGGCATCAGGTCATGCAGGTTGCGGCCGGCCACTCCGGTCCAGCACAGATGGTCGGAAATCCATTCCGGCTCGACGCGTTGCGCCAAAGCCTTTAATTCCTTGAGGTAGTCACGATTCAGCGGATCGGTGCTGCCGATCGACAGTGACACGCCGTGCAGCATGACCGGATAGCGCTCGCGTATCCGGTCCAGGAAATGCAGCGGTTGACCGCCGGGAACCATGTAGTTCTCGGACAATGCCTCGAACCAGTCCACCCGCGGTTGCGACTTGAGTATGGCCTCGTAATGCCGGGGACGCAGGCCGAGACCAAATCCAGGATTATTCATCATCAATAGAATAATCCGCCCGCGCAGACCGCGGGCGGATTGTCAGCATTACGCTGCAGTTATTTCTTCATTGCCGATTTGGCTTTGGTGCAATCAGCCTTGGTCATGGATACAAAACCCTCGCCCTTGCAGCCATTCAGTCCCTTGCACGAGCTTTTTGCTGTCTTGCAATCGCTGGTTCCCTTGCAGGCATTTACGCCTTCGCAATGGATCTTGGCTTCCTGTGCCGCCACCGGGCTTGCGGCAGTCATTGCAAACATACCTGCCGCTGCAGTCGCCAGAGCAATAGCCGAAAGTTTCTTGAGTTGCATAGTCATTCTCCTGAGATATGTGTGGATTAACTTCAGTTTCCCGGAAGCCCGGGCGCTGCCTTGCGCTCCTCTCGCAGCGACGCGCCTAACTGCACGCCTCACGAGTACGAGTTGGTTGGCAAACCGGCATCCTGCACGCTCCGGTTCCGTCGCCAGGTATCCCGCAAACCAGACGGCAATAAGCACCGACGGGCCCGCTCTCACCTTGGTGACGCGCCTTAATCCACTATTCGTTGCCGGGGGAATGAAAGTTACAACCAGGAGAAAATATACTGCAGGTGCAGCCGGAAGACGATCAGATGCCATCACTGACTGGCTACCGCTAGGGAGGTGAAACGCGCCACACAGATGCAATCAGAATAGCGTTTTTGATGGTGCTGACGAGAGGAGTCGAACCTCCGACCTACTGATTACGAATCAGTTGCTCTACCAACTGAGCTACGTCAGCCCGGGGAGGCCGCATTTTACAGCAAACCCCCCGCTTAGCGGGCGCGAATGCGCACTATGACGTCTACGCCCTCAGCCACCGTGCCCGGGGGCAGTTCCGGCAGATTGCTGACCGCAAGGTCATCGACATCAATATCGGTAATTTCACCCGTGTCGACGTTATAGAGATGGTGGTGGGGCTGCGTGTTCGGGTCATAAAACACACGCTTGGGATCAACGATAACTTCGCGGATCAAACCGCGATCACGAAACAGACTCAAGGTGTTGTACACCGTGGCTTTGGATGTCTCTGCATGATGCTCGTTGACCAGCATCAGTATTTGATCTGCGGCAAGATGCTCGCCTCGGCCAAACAGCACATGCGCGATCTCCAGCCGCTGGTGCGTAGGCGCAATGTGGTGCTGGCGTAACTTGGCCGCCAGCGCGTCGCGGCTGTAAGACATTGCTTTCATTGAGGTTTATTCTAGGTCAAGAGATAGACTTTGTCTAATCTTATGTCGACCAGCGGTGACTTCGGCCCCAATCACCACCCCGAGGAAGAAAAACCCGCTGCCGCCCCATCAAAACGTGCGCAATGTCACGCCACGACATGTGATGCGACCGCTTATGACGAATGATTTACCACTCATCGGGTAAGCGTGGCGGCGACGTACAATCCACACTAATCTCCACCCATCAAAAAGGGAGTTCTCATGAAGCGCGCTAACGGTTTTACCTTGGTTGAATTGCTGATTGTTGTTGCCATCATCGGCATCATCGCGGCCATCGCAGTGCCGCAGTACGCAGACTATGTAACCCGCAGCAAACTTGCTGAAGCGACGGCAACTCTCTCCGAGCAACGGGTCAAATTGGAACAATATTTCCAGGATAATCGGACTTACGTCGGCGCCTGCGCTCCGGGAACCGTCGCACCGCTGCCTACCGGGCGATATTTCACTTATACCTGCCCGACCCTGACCGCCACCACATTCTCCATGGTTGCAACCGGCATTGCCGGTCAGGGCACCGGGAGCTTTATCTTCACGCTGGACCAGGCGAATGCACGCGCCACCACCGGCGTGGCAACGGGCTGGACCACCAATGCTAATTGCTGGATCACCAACAAGGCTGGCGGATGCTAAAACGCTTACAACGCGGCGTCAGCCTGATCGAACTGCTGGTCGGCATTGCCATCCTGGCATTGCTGATGGCATTCGGCGTCCCGCAATACGCGACCTTCCTCTCCAATGCCCGCATCAAAGCGTCCACAGATACGCTGGTCAGCGGCCTGTCAATGGCGCGCGCCGAAGCAGTCAAGCGTAATGCGCGCGTTGAAATGCTGCTCACCAACGAAGAACCCATCGCGGGTATCGTCAACGACGCGGGTCTCGCCACCCCTAACGGGGCCAACTGGATCGTACGCCAGTGGGTCGCCAGCGCCGGCGCTTTTGAATTTATTGAAGGCAAATTTGGCGCCGAAGGCGGTGGCCAGGCATCGACATCGACGGTAGCCATCACCTCAGCGAGTTCCGGTGGCGGTTATGACGGCACCGTAGGGTTCACGGGATTTGGCTCGCTGAACACCGGGAATACGATTACGTTCAACATTACCAACCCCAGCGGCGGTGCTTGCGACAATCCGCCTCCAGGTGCCCGGAATCCCATGCGCTGCCTGCGGGTCGTCGTCTCACCGGGAGGACAGATTCGCACCTGCGATCCCGCAGTCGATCCGACCGATCTGACTGATACTCGCCGCTGCTAGGACTTGATATGAATCGCATACTGAAAAAAACCGGACCATCACATCGTCAGCAAGGCGTCATGCTGCTCGAAGCCCTGATCGGGTTGATGATCTTCTCCATTGGTATCCTGGCGATGATCGGCATGCAGGCGGCAGCTTTTTCCGCTGCAGCTGATGCCAAGTACCGTGCGGACGCAGCGTCCTACGCCAACGACATCATTTCCAATATCTGGATGAAAGTGGACCGCACGTCAGATGCCGCTACCCTGACGTCGCTGAATAATTTCCAGTACAACACCAGCGGCAGCAATTGTGCGTTCACCGGCGGCGCAGTCGACGGCAGTAATACGTCACTGACGGCCTGGGTCAGCGCAGTTACCGCCACTACCGGTCTGCTCGGCGCCACCGCCGCAATGCAGCAGATTGCCGTATCAGCCGCCGACAGAAACCGCGTGACCGTGACCATCTGCTGGCAAGCGCCGCAGGATCTGGCCGCACGCAAACACCAGGTGATCACCTATGTCTACTAATCGTTCCCGCAGCCTGCTGACGCGACTGCATTCACAACAGGGCATGAGTCTTGTTGAAATTATGGTCGGTGTGGTAATTGCCATGATCGGCGTGGTCATCATTTTCCAGATGCTGGCGACTTCCGAGGCACGCAAACGCTCGGCTTCATCCGGCAGCGACATTCAGGTCTCCGGCATCCTCGGCATGACCACACTGGAGCGCGACATCCGCGAGGCCGGCTACGGATACTCCTCGGCTGCCTATGACAATGCAGCAACACCGGTCATGGGCTGTACGGTGAATGCCTATGACACTGCGCGACCAACCAACGCCTACACCTTCCGGCTGACGCCGGTGCAGATCATCCAGGGTGCCAGTGGTGCACCGGACACCATCGTGGTGCTGCGTGGCAACGGCTCGACATTTCCGGCGGCACATGTGTTTACCGCCTCCACCGATACCACCAAAAAAACGCGGGGGCGCGCCGGATTGTCACCCCGCGATTACGTCTTGATCGCCCGCACCTCGCCTTCTCTGAACTGCCAGCTGGCAGAAATCACCGAGGTCGACGATGCCTACGGCACCTGCAGCACCTGTGTGGACGCCCTCACCATTCAGCACAAGCAGGGCAGCTACAGCTATATAACTTACCTGCCTAACGGTGCAACACAGATCGACTCGCGAACCGCGCGCTACAACAATCCGACACCGCCCACGTCATTCACCAGCGGTTTCATTTTTAATCTGGGCAATGGCGCACGACGCAATATCTGGACAGTGACCGCCAACAATAACCTGCAGGTGAGCAACGATCTCCTCTATCTGGATGTCAGTCCGGCGGACGGCGCCAATGACGCGGTAGCCGTGACCGAGGGTGTGGTCAACATGCAGGCCGAATACGGCATCGACGCCAATAACAACGGCCAGATCGAAGCCGGCGAATGGACAACAACTGACCCTGCATCAGCAGCGCAGTGGGCCAATCTGCTGGCCGTCCGGGTAGCACTGCTGATGCGCTCCGGACAATGGGAACGCACCACTGTCACCACGGTTACGCCAAGCTGGACTGGCGGCGCCTTCACGATCACCAATCTCGATGGCACGGCCGGAGCCACCACTCCGACCGACCCTACGAGAAATTGGAGAAACTACCGTTACCGCGTTTACGAATCCGTAATTCCGCTGCGGAACATTCTCTGGGGCTCGAACATCCAGCCGTAATGGACATGACGAAATCAAGGATTACAACCATGACTACTCCTCGCAAACAAAGCGGCGTTGTTTTATTCATTGCCCTGATCGTACTGGTCGCCATGTCGCTCGCCGGCGTGGCGCTGTGGCGCTCGATTGGAACCGGCGTATTGATCGCCGGCAACGTGGCCATGCAGCGCGGTGCCGTGACCTCCTCGGACGGCGGCATTGAAGCCGCACGTGCCTGGTTGATGCTGGCCACACCCACCGTGCTCAACAACACACAGGCACAGGGTTACATCTCCAACTGGGATGAGCGTTTTGACGCCACCACTTTTGACTGGACCACCCTCGGCACGTTAGGTGCGACCGATTCTGCCGGCTTCACCACCCGTTACGTCGTGCATCGCATGTGCAAAGTGCCCAACGTGGGCGTCAACGCCCCCACCCAGCAATGCCTGTCCGTGGCCGTCGCCGGCGGCAGCAGCAGCCGGGTAGGTGCGAGTTATGGTTCGGCGCCGCTTACCGGCACTACTTTTGTTTATTACCGCATCACTGCGCGTGCCGCCGGCCCGCGCAACACCGTGTCATACACGCAATCCATCATGTACTGATGGCTGACACAGCCCGCCACACCCTGGAGTAATCCATGAACACCAACAAACTACACACCGAACTCACTCCCGCCAACCATGCCTGGCGCGCGCTGATCCTGGCCGGGGTGTTGTGCACGGCCTTGCCGCTGACTGCCCAGGCGGCGCTGACCGACATCGCCCCGATACCGCTGTCCAGCGGCTCGACCATAGAAGTCAAGCCGAACATTCTGTTCACGCTGGACGATTCGGGCAGTATGGGCCGGGAATACATGCCTGACGAAATCTCGGGCAGAACAGGAACAACCGGTTACAAAAGTCATCTGTGCAACCTGATTTATTACAATCCGAACATCACTTATGTGCCACCGAAAAATGCGGACGGCACGAGTTTTGCTGCGGCGTCATTTACCAACGCCAAGAATGACGGCTTCAATTCGTCTTCCGGCACGACCAACCTCGACACCAGCTTCACGGCCAACAGCAGCGACTCCGCGCAGCGTGCCTATTACTACGCATTCAATACGGCCGCCAACGGTGGCAATCCCCCGGACGCCAACTACATTTCGTTCAACACCAACCGTAACACCGGCTGCTACCCGTCCGTAAACGCCGGCGAACCAAATGGCAGCGTCGTAGTCAGTGGCGCCAACAGCACCACCTGGACCAAGCGTCAAATCACCGCCACCTCGGGACCGGGCAATACCGACGAACGCCCAAATTTCGCCAATTGGTATACCTACTACAGAACCCGGATGCAAATGATGAAGTCCGCCACCGGTCGGGCATTTGTCGGCATCACCGCGGCTTATCGCGTCGGCTTCATCACCATCAACCCCGGTAGCCCGGTCAGTTCCAGCAAATATCTGAGCATTGCCGACTTCGACGCAACCCAAAAGGCCGCTTGGTATACAAAACTGTATGCGCAGACCTCGAACAGCTCCACCCCGCTGCGTGAAGCGCTGTCGCGGGCGGGCCGGCATTTTGCCGGCATCCAGAACGGCATCAATAACGGCATGACCGGCGATCCGATGCAGTACTCCTGCCAGCAGAATTTCACGATTCTGACCACGGACGGTTACTGGAACGGCAACTCCGGTGACAAACTCGATGGTTCCACCATCGGCAACCACGATAACGATATCAACCTGACGCCGCGCCCCTTGTTCGACGGTTCGTCATCCGTCACCAGCAACCAGCGCACGCAAAATAACTACTTCTACTCCGATTGCAGCGGTGGCAAAAAGAGAGTGCGTGTAACCACCACTATCACCACCACGCCGACTTCACCACCAGGATCGCCGTCGACATCCTCCAACACCAGCAATGAGACGGGCTGCAACAAAAATCCATACCCCACAATACCGCCGAACACCGACACCACGACCACGGTCACCAACACCAGCGGTGGCTCCTCCGGCTCACTGGCTGACGTCGCTGCCTATTACTACAACACCGACCTGCGCGGCGCCGGCTCCATCGGCACGCTGGGGCTCGATGTCGGCACCGTGAATAACGTACCCTCCGGCGGCACCAACCCCGAGGACGATTCGGCACAGCACCAGCACATGACCACGTTTACGATGGGTCTGGGCCTGGCTGGCACGCTGAATTACCGTTCGGACTACAAAACAGCCACCACCGGCGATTTTGTCAGCATACGCAACGGCACCCTCAACTGGCCGGTGCCCACCAATGACGACCCCACGGCACTGGACGATCTGTGGCACACGGCCGTCAACGGCAAGGGACAGTTTTTCAGCGCAGCCAACCCGGATGCCGTGGTCAGCAGCCTCAGCGCTGCACTCGCCGGAGTCAATGCCCGGATCGCATCCGCTGCGGCAGCGGCCACCAGTAACCTGCGGCCGGTGACGGGTGACAACTTCGCCTATACCGCCAGTTACAAAACGCTGGAGTGGTTTGGCGACCTGGAAGGCAAGGAAATCAATCTGAGTACCGGTGCCGTCAGCGCGACTGCGGCCTGGTCTGCCCGCGCCAAGCTGGATCTGAAAACCGATCAATTCTGCGATAACCGCGTCATCAAGCTGTTCCGCAGCGGCGCCACCAACAATCTGGTGGATTTCACCTGGAATACCCAGGCTTGTGACGGCAGCGGCAATCCGACCGGCGCAGCCAGCACCGGGCTCAATGCCACCGAACAAGGCAACTTCGGCGCCACCCAGGTCAGCGACTTCAGCCATTATCCCAGCATGACCGATGGCATTACTCCCCTGCTCTCAGCCAATCAACGGCTGCTGGCCCGGGGCGACAAGTTGGTCAATTTCGTGCGCGGACAACGCGGCAACGAAGGGTTTACAACCAACAGCTCTACCGCGCTATATCGCCAGCGCACCTCCGTGCTGGGTGACATTATCAATGCCCAACCGGTGTTTGCCCGCGCACCCGAGCTCGACTATCAGGATGCGGGTTACGCGAACTTCAAGACGGCCAATACCTCACGCACTCCGATGGTTTACGTGGCCGCAAATGACGGCATGCTGCACGCCTTTTACGCCGGCGCCAACAACACTGATCCGCTCGCCGGCGTAGAACGCTGGGCATTCATACCCACCATGGTATTGCCCGGCCTGTACAAACTGGCCGACAACAACTATGCAAACCTGCATCGTTACTACGTGGACGGCACGCCGACCATCGGTGATATTTTCGACCCCGCGGCCAGTCCGGCTGCCCCCAACTACGGATGGAAAACCATCGTCGTCGGCGGCCTCAACGCCGGCGGCAAAGGTTACTATGCGCTGGACGTCACCGACCCGGCCGCACCCAAGGCCTTGTGGGAATTCAAATATACGCCCACTTGTGCCGGCACCCCTGTGGGCCAGACGACGGATTGCCATATCGGCTTGAGCTACGGCAACCCGGTCATCAGCAAACTGGCCGATGGCCGCTGGGCGGTATTCGTCACCTCCGGACTTAACAACGTCACTACCCCCACTGCGCAGGCTGGCGATGGTCAAGGCTACCTGTATGTGCTGAATGCGCTGACCGGACAGATCATTTACAAGATCTCCACCGGCGCGGGCAGTGCCACCACACCTAGCGGCTTGAATAAAATCAATGGGTTCGTGCTGGATACCATACTGAACAATACGACCGACCGCATCTACGGCGGCGATCTGCTGGGTAATGTCTGGCGCTTCGAGATCAACGCCACCCAGTCGGCCACCAGGCTGGTCACACTGGTGGATGACACCACCCCGACACCGGTAGCGCAGCCGATCACAACCAAACCCCTGTTCGCCGAATTCGGCAGCCCGCCAACACCTTATGTATTTGTCGGCACCGGCCGTTACCTCGGCACCACCGATCTCGCCTCGACACAGAGGCAAACGGTGTGGGGCATCAAGGATACCGGCACTTACCCGGTCGCCGCCCCGCGGGCGACGATGAGCAAGCTGGTCATCACCGAGGATGCGAGCTTCAAACGCAGCATCACCTGCGCCACCAACTGCAGCATCAACGATGGCTGGTATGCCGATTTGCCCATCACCGGCGAACGCGTAAATACCGACATGCAGTTACAACTGGGCACGCTCACGGTCGGCAGCAACATTCCGCAGAACAGCGCCTGCAGCATCGGCGGCGTCAGCTACATCAACTTCTTCGATGCACGCAACGGTCTGCAGGTGTCCGGCTCGGCGAACTTCGGTTCCAAACTGTCCGACTCCCTGGTGGTGGGCCTTAACGTGGTGCAATTGCCTGACGGCAGAACAGTCGTCATAGCAACCACTTCGGATGCATCACAATTGACGGCGGAAGCACCGATCCCGCCGGGTGACCCGCAGGGACGCCGCACCAGCTGGAGAGAGCTGGTCCAGTAATTCGACAGCGAATTACTGGTGCGGCAGGTGGCCCATGCGGACACCGTTACAAAAGGCCGGCGTGCGACGTCTTTACGTCGCCGCCGGCCTCTCAATTGCACTACACGCAACCATCGCGGTTTCCGTGCACCGGGGGCTTGCCGGTGGCGCAGCACCACTCCCGGCTGCAGCCACCTCCCCCCTGATCGCACGACTGGTCAGCACCGTTTCTGATGCCGTAATACCGGTAGTCGTACCGGAAGCCGCGGCAATCTCCAGGGAAACTGCAGCACTCACGCGCCCCGCTATCACCAGTTCACCGGATAATCCTGAGAACAATCCATCCGTAACTGCAGGATCAGTGCATTACTTCAAGACCTCGGAACTGGACAGACGTCCTTTTCCGCTCGCCAGAATAGAAATTCCCTCGCCGGAAGCCACCGATGCCGAAGCCGGCAGCGTCATGATCCGGCTGCGCATCAGTGAAAGCGGGCGGGTGGAGGGCGCCAAAATTGTCATGGGCACCGGGTTTGCGGAATTTGAAGCTGCAGCACTGCGTGAATTCTCGCGCGCACAATTTCACCCGGGCTATCGCGGCAATCTGCCGGTGCGCAGCGAAATGCTGATAGAAGTGACGTTACGTCCGCCAGGCAGTGACCACAAAAGCCGCCTGCAACCAGCCAGCGCAGGCCACACCACCAATTAACTAGCTGAGGCCCTTCGGCAGCGGAAAGGTCACGCGTTCGGCTATGCCGTCTAGCGTATCGACCGAGATGGCACCCAGTTCGCGCAAACGCTCAACCACGGCCTGCACCAGAACTTCCGGTGCCGACGCACCGGCAGTGATGCCGACGCAGGTTTTGCCAGCCACCCACTCCGGCTGCAACTCAGCGGCGTTGTCGACCATGTACGCCGGTACGCCCTGCTGTTCCGCAACTTCACGCAGGCGATTGGAATTCGAACTGTTGGGTGAACCGACCACGATCACCACATCGCAGCGCTGCGCCAGCGTCTTGACTGCATCCTGCCGGTTCTGGGTGGCATAACAAATATCGTCGCGTTTCGGCCCGACTATCTTCGGAAACCGTTGCCGCAATGCAGTGATGGTGCGCGCCGCGTCATCCATCGACAGTGTCGTCTGTGAGACATACGCCAGATTGTTTTCGTCAGTCACATTCAGTTTGGCGACGTCATCGGGACCCTCGACCAGATACATGCCGCCGGAACTCTGCCCCATGGTGCCTTCGACTTCCGGGTGACCGCGATGGCCGATCATGATGATCTCGCGGTTTTGCCCGCGCATTTTGCCGACCTCGACGTGCACCTTGGTCACCAGCGGACAGGTCGCGTCGAACACCTTGAGTCCGCGGGATTCGGCGTCGCGGCGCACGCTCTGCGATACGCCGTGGGCGCTGAAAATCAAAGTACTGCCGGCCGGCACTTCGGCGAGATCTTCGACAAACACCGCGCCCTTGGTGCGCAGATCATTCACCACGAACTTGTTGTGCACGACTTCATGGCGCACATAAATCGGCGCGCCGTGCAACGCCAGCGCACGTTCGACGATTTCGATCGCACGATCGACGCCGGCACAGAAACCACGGGGATTGGCGAGCAGTACTTGCATGGTGGTGATTATAACGCCCGATGAATTATTGTTGGCCAGACAAACATATAAATATGTTTGCAATCAACTGCTTATGTAATATTTTCGGATTTAGCTGACGCTCCGCGCAACCCGTCCCAGATCAACAACGCCGCACCACAGGTGATGGCCGAATCCGCTACATTGAACGCTGGCCAGTGCCAGCCGTAGGCATGGAAATCGAGGAAGTCCACCACCGCACCTATGGTCACGCGATCGATCACGTTGCCGACCGCACCGCCCAGCACCAGGCTCAATGCCAGACAGAACAGCGACTGCTGCGGATAACGGCGCAGCAGATAAACGATCCATACCGAGGCCACCAGAGCTATCACCGTAAACAGATGACGCTGCCAACCGCCCATGCCGGCCAAGAAACTGAATGCCGCGCCGCGGTTGTACACCAGCAGCAGATTAAAAAATGACGTGACCTCCACCGGCGCCTGCCCTGCCAGCTCAGCAACGGCAACGTACTTGGTGATCTGGTCGAGGATCACCACCACGCCAGCGATCAATAGCCAGCGCAGCATCAGGCATGACTCCTTGGTTCACCGGCACCATAGAGATTGGCCGTGCAGCGTCCGCACAATTGTGGGTGCTGCACGTCATGTCCCACGTCGGCGCGGTAATGCCAGCAGCGCTCGCATTTGGCATGCGGATTCGCGCTGACTTTCAGATATACGCCCGGCATCGCTGTCGACATGGCGTCGTCAGGTTTGCCACCATGCACCGTTGCCCGCGAAGTGATGAACACAAAACGCAGATCGTCGCCCAGCGATTGCAGCAAAGGCGCGGCGTCACCTTCGGCGTACAGATCGAGGTCACCGGCCAGCGATGAACCGATTTTTCCAGCTGTACGCAATTCTTCCAGTCGTTTGCTGACATCACCGCGCAGGGTGCGCAGCTGGGCCCAGCGCGTACGCAGCGCCGCCGCGTCACGCGGCAACGGGATGTCCAGCCAGGTCTGCTCGAATACACTGGCGTCACCCGGCTGCAGCAGCTCCCACACTTCCTGCGCCGTGAACGATAGTATCGGTGCCATCAACCGTGCCAGCGCATGGGTAATCTGATGCAACGCGTTCTGTGCCGAACGCCGCACACGGGAATCGGCCGGCGCGGTATAGAGCCGATCTTTCAGGATGTCGAGATAAAAACCGCCCAATTCCTCAGAGCAGAAAGTCTGCAGGCGCTGCGCGATCTGGTGAAATTCATACTCGCCATAGTGACCGGGGCTGCGTGGCTGTTTATTACCCAGTTCGGACGGCGCCAGCGCTGATTGCAAATCAGACAGCATGACCATTGCGTAACGGTCGATCTCCAGCCAGTCATCGACCGGCAATACATCGCGCTGCGCATCAAAGTCCGCCAGATTCGCCAGCAGGAACCGCAGCGTATTGCGGATGCGGCGGTAGGACTCGACCACGCGTTTGAGGATTTCTTTCGAAATAGACAGCTCGCCGGAATAGTCCGTGCTCGCCACCCACAGTCGCAGAATATCGGCACCAAGTTCGCCCATGACCTGCTGCGGCACGATGACATTGCCTTTGGACTTGCTCATCTTGCGGCCTGCGCCGTCGACGACAAAACCGTGGGTCAGCAACGCGTCGTACGGTGCGCGGCCGTCCATCATGCTCGCTGTCAGCAGCGAGGAATGAAACCAACCGCGGTGCTGGTCTGAACCTTCCAGATAGAGATCCGCCGGAAACGCGCTCTGCGCTGCGTGTGAACCTCGCAACACGGTCTGGTGCGTGGTACCCGAATCGAACCACACGTCCAGCGTGTCTTTTATTTTCTCGTAATTCGCCGCATCGGCACCCAGCAATTCCGCAGTATCGACCGCCTGCCAGGCTTCTATGCCTGCCTTTTCCACGCGCTGCGCCACCGCTTCCAGCAGTTCCAGCGTACGCGGATGCAGCGTCGCGGTTTCCTTGTGCACAAAAAACGGCATCGGCACGCCCCACTGCCGCTGCCGCGACAGCGTCCAGTCGGGCCGGCTGGCAATCATGCTGTGCAGCCGCGCCTTGCCCCATGCGGGGAAAAACCTGGTCGCCTCCACCGCGCGCAATGCAGTCGCGCGCAACGTCTCCTGCGGTTTGGTACCGTTGAAACCGGGGCCGTCTTCCATGCCGGCGAACCACTGCGTGGTCGCGCGCAGGATGATCGGCGTCTTGTGGCGCCAGCAATGCATGTAGCTGTGGTTGTAACTTTCCTGCGCCAGCAACACACCTTTTTCGACCATGTGCGCGACGATCTGCGGATTGGCTTTCCAGATCATCAGTCCGCCGAACAGCGGCAGCGACTCGGCATATTTGCCGTTGCCCAGCACCGGCGTCAGCATCGCATCATCCTTCATGCCGTTGGCACGACAGGACTGGAAGTCTTCTACACCGTAGGCTGGCGCCGAATGCACGATGCCGGTGCCGGTATCCAGTGTCACATAGTCACCCAGGTACACCGGCGACAATCGATCATAAAACGGATGCCTGAAACTGATGTGCTCCAGCGCGGCACCCGCACAGGACGCCAGCGTGGTTCCGGTCAGCCCGTAACGCGTCAGGCAGGCTTCCTGCAAATCAGCGGCGAGTATCAGTAGACCCTTGTCGGTATCGACCAGGTTATAGGTGATTTCCGGATGTACATTGAGCGCCTGATTGGACGGCACCGTCCACGGCGTCGTGGTCCAGATCACGGCAAACCCGGGTTTGTCGGACAGCGTTTTCAGGCCGAATGCCTGCGCAACTTTTTCCGGCTCGGCAAACGGAAACCCGACATCGATGGCGGTGTCCTTGCGATCCTCATACTCGACCTCGGCTTCGGCCAATGCCGAACCGCAGTCGAAACACCAGTTCACCGGCTTCAAGCCGCGATAAACGTAACCTTTTTTCAGCAATACGCCCAACGCGCGAATCTCGTCGGCTTCGTTGCGGAAGTTCATCGTCAGGTACGGGTTGCCCCACTCACCGAACACGCCCAGTCGCTGGAAATCCTTTTTCTGGCGCTCAACCTGCTCCGCCGCATAGGCGCGGCACAATCGCTGCGTCTCCGCCGTCGGCAGGTTTTTGCCGTGCTGTTTTTCGATCTGCACTTCGATCGGCATGCCGTGGCAGTCCCAGCCCGGCACGTACGGCGCATCAAAACCGGACAGCGATTTCGATTTGACGATGATGTCTTTCAGTATCTTGTTGACGGCGTGGCCGATGTGGATGTCGCCATTGGCATACGGCGGGCCGTCATGCAGCACAAAACGCGGACGACCGTGACTCGCCTCACGGATGCGCTGGTAGAAGCGACGCGCTTCCCACGCCTCCAGCATTTGGGGTTCGCGCTTGGCCAGATCGCCGCGCATCGGGAACGGCGTGTCAGGCAGGTTCAGCGTCTTCTTGTAGTCACTCATGCCGACACACCCGGCTGGCTGCTGAAAAATGTTTTTGCATTTTCAACATCGCGTGCGATCTGCTGCCGCAGCGTTTCGACATCGACGTATTTTTCTTCGTCGCGAAACTTGTGCAAAAAATCCACCCTTACATGCTCCCCGTAAATTTCTTCTTTAAAATCAATAATATACACCTCCAGCACGGGCGCAGCGCCTTGCGCCTTCACCGTCGGCCGCACGCCCAGACTGGCCACACCACGCAGCACTGCACCACCAGCACGGGTGAATTGCACCGCAAAAATTCCAGTCAGCGGCGGTCGATTGTGCTTCATCTGCACATTCGCCGTCGGGAAACCGAGCTTGCGACCCAGCTGATCACCGCGCACTACACGCCCGCTGATACTGTACGGACGACCCAACAACTTTCCCGCTCGCTCCACATCACCCGCCGCCAGCGCATCGCGCACCGCGGTACTCGAGACTCGCACACCATCGAGCTCTACGGTCGTCATCGATTCGACCGCATAACCAAAACGCCCGGCCTGTTCTTTCAGCAAATCCATGTCGCCCGCACGACGCGCCCCGAAGCGGAAATCATCACCCACCTGCAGCCAGCGCACACCCAGACCGCGCACGAGGATACGTTCTATGAACTCCTGCGCGGTAACCTGCGCCAGCGCAAAATTGAAGCGGCAGATCTGCACCTGCGCCACGCCATGACCGGCCAGCAGCTCCAGCTTTTCGCGCAGCGTGGTCAGCCGCACAGGGGCCTGATCAGGCGAAAAAAATTCGCGCGGATGCGGCTCAAAGGTCATCACGCAAGCCGGCAGATCCCGCTCCGCAGCTGCAGTACGCAGCTTCGCCAGCATGGCCTGATGGCCGAGGTGTACCCCGTCGAAATTGCCGATGGTCAGCGCGACAGGACTGGTGGCAGCGTCCGGCACGCTGCGCAGGATTTGCATGAATGTCGCCCGCACACGCTAAAAGGCTGAATTTTAGCGTGTTTTCAGAGAGCGGGGTTAGGGCCTGTTAACCATCATTTCGTAAGATGCGTTGTGATCAAAATTGTCGATGGCAAGGCGCTTACCGCAGCCCATATCGCGAATATGGGCAAGGTAAGCAACGCAGCCAGCGGCGATTTTGGTCTCAACCCAGAGGGACGGAGACGATGTGGCCACATGGCGTTGTCGCGCCTTCGCTTATTTGCCTATGGGCAAACTGCGCTCGGCGCTTCTAGCCCTGAGTCCAAATCGTCTCCGTCGCACTCATGAAATGATGGTTAACAGGCCCTAGCGCTGCGGACCTCGGGCGCGCTGAGTTCTGCCGGAACCGACTGGACCCCGGCATAAACTTCGCCCAGCAGGATGACCGCGGGGCCGCTGATACACAGCGCAGACGCCGTTCCCAGTTCCGCGAGCGGCACCGCGAACCGGCGCTCGTCAGACAAGGATGCATTCTCGACGATGACCACCGGTAACCGGGGGCTGGCGCCGCGAGCAATCAAGGTAGCCGCAATGCGTTCGGCCTGGCCCACGCCCATGTAGATCGCGCAGGTGTCGGCTGCCAGCACGCTGCGCGCCCAGTCGTGATCCCGCTCTCCTTCGCCAAAACGAGGCGTCACGAACGTAACATTGCGGCTCAAGCCGCGACGGGTCATCGACGTGCCCACGGCGGCACTGGCTGCCAGTGCTGCGGTAATGCCGGGCACGATGTCATACGCGATTGCCGCATTTTCCAGCGCATCGATTTCTTCCTGGGCGCGACCAAACAGCATCGGGTCGCCGCCTTTGAGCCGCACGATGACGGAATATTTCCTCGCGGCATCCACCAAGCGCTTGTTGATGAAGCGCTGCGCGGTTGAATGTTTGCCGCAGCGCTTGCCGACTGCGATTTTCAAAGCCCGCTCCGCGAGCGCAAGCGTATCCGGGTGCACCAGCGCATCATGAAACACGATGTCAGCGCGGCGCAGCAAATCTGCCGCGCGCAGCGTCAGCAGATCCGGCGCACCGGGTCCCGCTCCCACCAGATAAACTTTTCCGCGCGTATTCATTGCTTCAGGATCGCTTCAGTTCGTCAAGCGACTCCGCATGACGCCGGCGAAACAGCGGCAGCGGTCGCTCGACTGAAGTCTGATAGGCGTCGCTAAAATCGCCAAAAGCAGTCAGTGCTTCCTGTACGCCGCGAAGCAAGTCCTCTTGGGGGGCGCCGCGAAGCAAGTCCTCTTGGGGGGCGCCGCGAAGCAAGTCCTCTTGGGGGGCGCCGCGAAGCAAGTCCCCTTGGGGGACGTTTTGTCCCTCCGCCAGCAAAAACGAATCGAAACCGCAGCGCGTCAGATAAAACAACTGGTCGCGCAGCACATCGCCGATCGCGCGCAGTTCACCGGTCCAGCCATAGCGCTCGCGCAGCAGGCGCGCCGTCGAATAACCACGGCCGTCGGTGAATTGCGGAAAGTTCACCGCAATCAGGCTGAACGCCTCGAGGCTGTCGGCCACCTGTGCCGGATCTTCATTGCTGTCCAGCCAGACGCCCAGTTGGCCGGTGCTGCGCCCCAGCAAGGCACTGGCAGACGCCTGCCACAGCGCAAGCGGCACGATGATGTCGCCGGTCGCGGGGATGCCCGGCAGGCTGCCGTCGGCTGCCCGCTCAAGCCGCTGCCAGGTGTCGGCTGCGATCTTTTCGTGCTTGATCAGATTTGCCATAAACATTTTCCTTGAATGGTTCGAGACCGATGCGCCGCACGAGATCGATGAAACGCTCAACTTCGCTCTCACGGCGCGCCAGATAGGTGGTGATCAGTTTTTCGATGACATCGGGCACTTCGTCCTGCGACACCGAAGGTCCCAGCACCTTGCCCAGCGAGGCATCGTTGCCCTGCGCGCCACCGATCGAAATCTGGTAAAACTCCGCGCCCTGCTTGTCGACGCCGAGGATGCCGATGTGCCCGACATGGTGATGACCGCAGGAATTCATACAGCCGGAAATGTTCAGATCCAGTTCACCGATGTCATGCTGGTAATCCAGATCGTCGAAGCGGTGCTGTATCGCTTCCGCCACCGGTATTGATTTTGCATTCGCCAGCGAGCAGAAATCGCCGCCGGGGCAGGCGATGATGTTGGTGATCAGCCCGATGTTGGGCGTGGCCAACCCCAGCGCCTTCGCCTGCTGCCACAGCGCATGCAACTCTGATTGCTGCACATCAGCCAGAATCAGATTTTGCTCATGTGACACCCGCAGTTCGCCGAAACTGTAACGGTCGGCGAGATCGGCCACGGCATCCATCTGCTCCGCCGTCGCATCTCCCGGCGCCACGCCGGTTTTTTTCAGCGACAACGTCACCGCCGCATAGCCCGGCACCTTGTGCGGATGCACGTTGCGCCGTGCCCAGTTATCGAAACCGCGCTCGCGCGCCAGCGCCTGCGTGTAGTGCACGGACAGGGCATCGAGCTTGCGGTATTGCAGGCGGGTGAAACGGCCGCTGAGGCGTTTTACTTCTGCCTCAGTCAGCGTCGCCGGACCGTCCTGCAGATGCGCCCACTCGGCATCTACCTGTTCGCGGAACACTGCGGGTGTGAGTTCCTTGATCAGGATCTTGATGCGCGCCTTGTACTTGTTGTCACGACGACCATAGCGGTTGTAGACGCGGAGAATCGCATCGAGATAAGTCAGCAGATGTGGCCACGGCAGGAATTCGCGGATCACGGTGCCGATGATCGGGGTGCGGCCGAGGCCGCCGCCGACCAGTACGCGGAAACCAATCTCGCCGTTCGCATCCCGCCGCGCTTCGATACCAATGTCGTGCACCTGGATCGCCGCCCGGTCCTGCTCCGCACCCGACACCGCAATCTTGAACTTGCGCGGCAGATAGGCGAACTCCGGATGAAAGGTCGACCATTGGCGGATCAGTTCGCACCACAGCAGCGGATCGACGATTTCGTCGGGCGCTATGCCGGCGAAATGATCGGTGGTCGTATTGCGTATGCAATTGCCGCTGGTCTGGATCGCATGCATCTGTACCGAGGCTAGGTGGGCAAGGATATCCGGCACATCCTCCAGTTTCGGCCAGTTGAACTGGATGTTCTGCCGGGTGCTGAAATGGCCGTAGCCGCGGTCCCATTTGCGCGCAATGTGAGCGAGTGCCCGCAATTGTCGCGATGCCAGCAGACCATAGGGAATCGCCACCCGGAGCATAGGCGCAAATCGTTGAATATAAAGACCATTTTGTAGCCGCAGCGGCCGAAAACCGTCTTCGCTCAGCTCGCCAGCAAGAAAACGCCGAGTCTGCCCGCGGAATTGCGCCACCCGCTCGTCCACCAGCTTCTGATCCACCGCATCGTAAAGATACATCTGGGTTTACCCCGAAAATTTGTTATCCCGATGGTAATGACCCCCTTATATATCTTCAAAGAATATGTTATTTATTATAAAGACGTTTTTGTTATATAACAATAAAATATTACGGGTAACCAATTGAATTTAAACCAATTACGATATTTGCGCGAAGTGGTGCGCAGCGGTTTGAAGGTTTCGGATGCCGCAGCAGTGTTGTTTACATCGCAGCCGGGCATCAGCAAGCAGATCCGACTGCTCGAAGAGGAGCTCGGCGTGACCCTGCTGGTGCGCAACGGCAAGCGCATCACCGACCTCACCGAACCCGGCCGCATCGTGCTCGAGATTGCCGAACGTATCCTGCAGGACACCGACAACCTGCGCGCAGTCGGCCGTGAGTTCAACAGCGGCGGCAGCGGCACGCTGATCATCGCCACCACCCACACCCAGGCGCGCTACGCATTGCCACCAGTGGTCGCACGCTTCACCCAGCGATATCCCAAGGTGCGGCTGACGCTGCGCGAAGGCAGCCCCCAGCACATCGCCGAACTGCTGCGTGACGGCGCCGCCGACCTCGGCATCGCCACCGAATCCGACGAGGCCTTCACCGACCTGGTAACCCTGCCCTGCGCACAATGGACGCGCAGTGTCATCACCCCACTGAAACATCCCTTACTCGATGCCGGCGCGCTGACGCTGAAAAAAATCGCCGCCTATCCGCTGATTACCTATGACTTCGCATTTACGCCGAACTCACCGATACAGCGCGCTTTCGACACTGCCGGCATCCAGCCCAATGTGGTGCTCACCGCCATCGCCGCGGACGTGATCAAGGCTTATGTCGAAATGGGCATGGGCATCGGCATCCTCGCCAAAATGGCCTTCGATCCCGCGCGCGATCACGGCATACGCCTGATCAACGCCGACCATTTATTTGACGCGAGCACGACGCGCATTGCCCTGCGGCGCAATGCGTACCTCAGAAAATATGTATTCGATTTTATTGAGTTGTTTCACGCACCGCTGGACCGGGAAGTCGTCACGGCTGCGCTCAACCGGGCCGGGGGGGCCCAAACATCAGGCGCCCCGCAGACGGAGGCGCCTGTTACTGCGTGATCAGCAGCCGGTCACGGTCGTTGCACTGATGGCTGCCGCCGCACCTGCCACCGGTGCCGTATAGGTAAAGATGCAGGACGCCGGCGTATTACCGGTGACCTGAATGGTCAGCACGGAACCTGCGGCCGCACCGCCGCCGGTCGCGCCGTAACCCTCGGCATTCAATTGCGCAATCGTGGGACTGAATACTGAAGTCAGGCCCGCGGCTGACACGATACCGCCCGCGGCCGGTGGCAGCAGCGCCTGCGGATAACCGTTGATCGTGTTGACGATGCCGTTCTCCGTGCAGACCGTACCCGCACCGGTTCCCGTATTGTTTGCAGTACCGCCGCCGCCCGGACAGGCCGCAGCATCTGCCACACCATTGCGCACCAGAATCACGGCATGCACCAGACCTGCAGCGCTGCCCACTGCGCCGCGCGCGGCATTGAGCTTGGCGATACGCGCATCGCGTTGCATATTGACGAACCGCGGCAACGCCACCGCAGCGAGTATGCCCAGAATAATAATGACAACCACCAATTCAATAATCGTAAAACCGCGCATCTGTTTCATTTCGATTCCTTTCGCTGCAGGCATCAGTAACCTATTGATTTTAAATATAAAAAGCAGTTTACCCGATTGACTTTTATTTGTCACCGCAAACATGTGTGACGGCATTGCTGCAGGACACCACCCGCGACTCCAGCCGCCGTTTTTACCCAATCCGTTATTACCCAAGCCTTACCCACTTCAATACACCCTCATCTTACACCGTCATCTTTGCGCGGGAATGATTGCTCAGCGCATCCACCAGCGACACCAGCACGATCATCGCGATCAACACACTTGCGGCTTCGGAAGTCTGAAACAGGCTCAGATGAAAATGCAACATCTGCCCCAGCCCGCCCGCACCGACCACACCCAGTATGGCCGCTGCCCGCACGTTGATTTCCCACCGGTAGAGCGCATAACTCATCAGTTGCGGCAGCACCTGCGGAAATGTCGCATACCAGAATGCCGCAACCGCGCCGGTGCCATGCCGTCGCAAACTGGCGTGTGGTTCTGGCGCCACATTTTCCAGTGAATCCGCAAACAATCTGCCCAGCACGCCGGTGGTATGGATCGCCAGTGCCAGCGTGCCGGCAAATGGCCCCAAGCCAGCCGCGATCACCGCCATCACCGCCCACACCAGTTCAGGTATGGCGCGCAGCACATTCAACAGCAGTCGCGACACGCCGCGGGCGATGCGTCCCCAGCGCCCCGCTGCCGGCAGCGCCATGATCAAACCGCCGACGGTCGCGATCAGCGTCCCCAGCCAGGAGATCGCCAGTGTCTCCAGCGTGGCGTATGTGAGTTTTTTCAGGAACACCGCGTCCGTTGCCGGATGTGCAAAGCCAACGACAAATTCACCCATTTTTTCCGCTGCAGTAGCCGAAAAAAAACTCGCCCAGTCGCCAGACAGGCTCATCACGCACAGCACCAGAAACGCCAGTGCTGCCGCCGCACCGGCGAGGGCGCCCCAGGCCAGCCTCATGCCGGCACCTTCATGCCAGTGCCCGCCGCAACAGCGCGCTGACCAGATCCGCCACCCACACCAGTGCGACGAACACCAGCAGCATGGTCAATACCTCCGCACCGGCCAGCATTTTCATCGACAGCTCCATCTGCTGCCCCAAACCGCCGGCACCGACAAACCCCATGACCACAGATGCGCGAATCGCGCACTCCCAGCGGTAAATCGTATACGACGTCAGTTCAGGCAGACTTACCGGCAATGCGGCGTACCAGAACGCCTGCAACCGCCCTGCGCCATTCTGCAGCAGCACGGTGGCGGATTGATTTTCCGCGGACTCCAGAATCTCGATATAGACCTTGCCCAGCATGCCGCCATAAGTAATGCCGATGGCCATCACGCCGGCGGTATCGCCCAGGCCCACCGCGCGCACAAATATCATCGCCCACACAATTTCCGGGATGCTGCGGAGGAAAATCAGCAGCCAGCGGATGCCTGTTCTGATCACCGCAGGGAACATCGCCATACGCCCGGTGGCAATCCGTGAAATGGACAACACCCGGGTCGCCGCCAGCGCCGCGGGCAATGCGATCGCAATGGCAATGGCAGTGCCCACGGTAGCTATGGCCACGGTTTTCCATGCCGCCTCCATCACCAGCCGCAGAAATTCCGGTGACGTTGCCGGCGGAAAAAAACTGCCGAGAAACTGCCGCAATGCACGCAGACTGGTCTCGCCCCACAAGGTGGCCGGGTTGAATTCGGTCAGATACCCCGCGGGCAGCAACAGGACCAGGAAAACCACCGCAACAGCGACCCGCCCGCACCAGGCTGGATCGCGCAGCTCGGGCGCAACACCTACGTGCATCGACTCAATCTCAGTACGGCCGCGAGCTCCCCAGGCAAGGCCTGCAGCGACGCATTCAACTCTGTGCCGTAAAGATCAGACAGCAGCTCATCGCTGACCCGCTCCCGCGGCAGATCAAAAACCACACCCCCGGCCCTGACGCCGATGATGCGACCGAAACGCGCCAGCGCCAGATCGACCGCATGCAGACTGACCACCAGTGTTGCGCCTCTTTTCGACGCTTCTACCTGCAGCACTTCCAGCGCGCTATGTGCCAGCGCCGGATCCAGCGATGACACCGGTTCATCCAGCAGCAGCAATTCTGCGTTCGAGGCAATCAACCGCGCCAGCGCCACACGCTGGCGCTCGCCGCCGGATAACTTGTCACAGCGCAGAAAAAGTTTGTCTTCGAGCCCGAATCGCGCCAGCGCATCACGCGCAATTTCAGCGTCCAGCGGATAAATCAGCGAACGCAAAGCCCGCCAGGTGCTCCACTGCGGCAAACACCCTGCGAGCACCGCATGCACCACGCGCTGCCGCGGCGGCAGCGGCGGCTGCTGGGGCGCCAGAAATAACCTGCGGCGCAGCGCATGCAAAGCCGCCGCCGACTGTGCCCAGGGATCACTGCCCAGCACCCGCACCGAACCTGCGACGGGGCGCATGGCGCAGGCCAGCGTCGCCAGCAGCGTGGTTTTGCCGGCGCCCGAAGGACCGATCACCGCGACCTGCTCGCCAGGCGCAAGCTTCAACGATACATCGACCAGCGCCGCAGCGCCGGTCGCATAAGCCACCCGCACGCCGGAAAGTGACGCCTCTCCGGCGGCAGTGCCCGGGTTTGACTGCACTATTTGAGCAACCCTGCTGAACGCGCTGCCTGTTCGATGTTCTTGTAATTCTCGACTTTGGTGGGCACAAAACGCTCCGCACGTTGCAACTTGAGTATCTCCGCATGCTCCGGATTCTTCGCATCCAGTGCCAGGAAAGCGCTGCGTATTTTTGCGATCACTGCCGGGTCGAGATCACCGCGCACCGTCCAGTTGTAATCGTAGTACGGCGGTGTTGTGTAAAACACCTGTACCTGCTTGGTATCGATACGCTTTTCGTCGACCAGTTTTTGCCAGACCGAGATATTCAGCGCACCCGCATCAACCTTGCCGCCGGCAACCTGCAACGCAGTGGCATCATGCGCACCGGAGAAAGCAATACGCAGATCCTTGTCCGGATTAATGCCTGCCTGCAGCATGAATGAACGCGGCATCAGATGCCCCGAAGTTGAAGACACTGAGCCAAACGCAAAATTTTTGCCCTTGAGGTCAGCCAGCTTGGTGATGCCGCTGCCAGCGCGGGTGATGAACACCGAGCGAAACTTTTCATCCTGTTCGCGCTGCACCAGCGGTATCGCCGTGCCTTTGGTGCGGATATGCGCCTGCACAAAAGTAAAGCCGCCATACCAGACCATGTCCAGCTTGCCGGCAGCCAGACCTTCGACCGTCGCAGCATAGTCGGTCACCGGCGTGAACTCGACTTTCATGCCTACCGCTTTTTCCAGATATTTGCCCAGCGGCGAGAATTTGCGCTGCAATTCGGTGGGCGACTCATCGGGTATCGCCGACACTTTCAGGGTTTGCGCGGCCATGGCGGTCGCAGCGAACAATGCGCCGATAAACATCAGAAAAATTCGTTTCATGCTGTAGCTCCTTTAAAGAAATGCGCTCGCAGCACGTGACGCCGACGGCGACCACGCGCACGGAGTTGAAAATATCAATGACTGAAAAAAAGGAAAGGCGGGAACTGCGGAGGAAGGAAATGCTGGCGATAATGACTGCCGGGTGGCGGCGAATGCGCGGGCCGGGAGTGATCGCGTATTACCTGCGCCACCCTCAGTCCCCAATGCAGGACAACGACTGCCGCGTACACCCGCAGCACTGCCCCAGCTGATGCTGCGGGCCAGCGAACGTGAACTGTGCGAAGTCAGGCGTTCCAGCAGAAACATGTGCGAGCTACCTCTACCATCGATTCCAGATGCGAAAATGGATAAATCCGCACCCATGCACGCATCCGTGCAATCTGTGCATCTTACCCTTTACCAAACTCTGGACCTGCATACAACTGTACTGCCGACCGGGCTTAACCGCGACGCGCAAAATCCTGGGGGCGGAATCCCATTATCCAGAGGCTGCCAAAATAAGCCCCGCCACCGGCCAGCACCAGCATCGCCAGCCGCCCGGCACGCTCCAGCGCACTCGCGATCAGCCAGCTCGCAGCATCTCCGGACAATAACCAGAGCACGGCGCCCATCACATAAACGGCCAGCGCCAGTTTCAACATGAATCCACCCCAGCCTGGCAGCGGCGTGTAAATAGCGCGCCGGCGCAGCCCGCGCAGCAGCAAACCCGCGTTGAGGCATGCGCCCAGACTGATGGCCAGCGCCAGTCCGGCGTGGCGCAATTCCCAGATGAACAGCAGGTTCATCACCTGCGTCGCCAGCAGCGTGACCACTCCAATTCTGACCGGTGTGCGGATGTCCTGGCGTGCATAAAACCCCGGCGCCAGCACCTTCACCGCAATCAGACCAACCAGACCCACGGCATAAGCAATCACTGCGTGACGCGTGTTGATGACGTCAGTTGCGGTGAATGCGCCGTAATGAAACAGCGTAGTCACCAGCGGCACTGCGAGCATGGCCAGTGCCACTGCAGCCGGCACTGCGAGCATCAGCGTCAATCGCAATCCCCAATCCAGCAAAGCCGAATAAGCCTGCGGCGACTGTTCGGCATGATGTTTCGACAAGCTGGGCAACAGCACAGTACCCAGCGCCACACCCAGCAAGCCGGCTGGAAATTCCATCAGACGGTCGGCAAAATACAGCCAGGTCACGCTGCCAGTTACCAGAAATGACGCGAAGATGGTATTGATCAGCAGGCTGATCTGACCTACCGATACACCGAACAAGGCAGGCACCATCTGTTTCAGTACCCGCCGCACGCCCTCATCACCAAAATTGAGCCGGAACCGCGGCAACATGCCGATGCGCGCCAGAAACGGCAGTTGCAGTGCCAGTTGCAGCACGCCGCCGACAAATACCGCCCACGCCAGCGCCTTGATCGGCGGGTCAAACCACGGTGCGGCCAGCAACGCAAAACCGATGAACGACAGGTTGAGCAACACTGGTGTAAACGCCGGCACCGCAAACCGGCTCCAGGTATTAAGGATGCCGCCGGCGAATGCGGTCAGCGCAATGAACAGGATGTAGGGGAACACGATGCGCAGCAGATCGACGGTCAGTGCAAATTTTTCCGGCGTCGAAGCAAACCCCGGCGCACTGATGGCAATGATGACCGGTGCTGCCAGCACGCCGATCAGCGTGACCACTACCAGCGCCAGCGTCAGCACTGCAGAGACGTGATCCACCAGATCGCGCGTGGCCGCTTCGCCGCGCCGGTTTTTGTATTCGGCGAGTATGGGCACGAAGGCCTGCGAGAAAGCCCCCTCGGCAAACAAGCGCCGCAACAGATTGGGAATCTTGAACGCCACAAAAAAGGCATCCGTCATCAATCCGGCCCCGAATACCCGGGCAATCACGGCATCGCGCACGAATCCCAGCACGCGCGACAGCAGCGTCATGCTGCTGATCGTGGTCAAGGCTTTGATAAGACTCATTTTTATCGGGATCTGGCGGTATCTGGCAGGGGCCCGCACGACTTGCGGAAGAGGCGGGTTTTCTTTATCATTGCGCCCTTTTGCCCGAACGAAATCCGGAGTTTACATGGCCAATACCGCTTCAGCCAAAAAAGCCGCACGTCAGGCCGTCAAACGCCGCGAGCGCAATGGTGCCCAACGTTCCGCTCTGCGCACTGCAATCAAGGATGTGCGTAAAGCCATCGCCAGCGGTGATAAAACCGCAGCGAAAGCCGCATTCCAGAGCTCGGTGAGCACGATCGATTCGATCGCCGACAAGGACATCATGAACAAGAACACGGCAGCCCGTCACAAGAGCCGCCTGAACGCCGCCGTCAAGGCGATGGCGTAACTGAAACTTCCGGCCGGCTGCCAGCCGGCTGCAGGTCAGTTGCAGTTCAACAGTTTTTGTTCCAGTCATGCGGATATCAGCCCTGCCGGCAACGGCGGGGCCGCAGCAAAGCCACAGGCGCAGCTCCCTGTAATAACCGTCGTGCGCATGTATGCGCACAACACCGGGCTGACGACACCGGGCACCCCTGATATCGATGATAAAAATCCCGGTGAAATAACCGTTTTTCACTCTGTAATTCCGCGGAAATTTTGCTTGCCAAGCAATTCCGGGTTGGATAAGAATAGTCACACCGGCGGCGTCAGGCCGCCGTCTGTTTTTGTGGAGATCGATGAACCATGTCGCATGTAATGAACATCTATGGTCGGCTCCCCGTCGCTTTTGAGCGCGGTGAAGGCGTCTGGTTGTGGGATACCGAAGGCAAGCGCTATCTCGACGCACTCGCCGGCGTTGCCGTATGCGCCCTGGGCCATGCGCATCCGCAATTCACCGCTGCGCTGCAGGCGCAGATCGGCAAACTCATCCACACTTCCAATCTTTACCGCATCACACTACAAGAACAGCTCGCCGACAAACTGGCTGCGCTATCGGGCATGGACAATGCCTTCTTCTGCAATTCGGGTTGCGAAGCCAACGAGGCCGTAATCAAGCTGGCGCGACTCTACGGCCACCAGAAGGGCATCGAGGCACCAGCCATCGTCGTCATGGAGCAGGCGTTCCACGGCCGCACCATGGCCACGCTATCAGCCACCGGCAGCCGCAAGGTGCAGGCCGGATTCGAACCACTGGTTTCAGGATTTGTGCGGGTGCCGTTTGACGACATCGAAGCTGTGCGCCGCGTGGCGGAAAACAACCGCAACGTCGTCGCCGTGCTGGTCGAACTAGTGCAGGGCGAAGGCGGCGTCAGCGTCTGCCATGACGGCTATCTGCGCGGACTGCGTGAAATCTGTGATGCCAACGGCTGGCTGCTGATGCTCGATGAAGTGCAAACCGGCATCGGCCGCACCGGCAAGTGGTTTGCCTTCCAGCACTCCGGCGTAAAACCCGACGTCATGGCGCTGGCCAAAGGGCTGGGCAACGGCATGCCGATAGGCGCCTGTCTGGCCGCCGGCCCTGCCGCGCAACTGTTCAAGCCCGGCCATCACGGTTCGACCTTCGGCGGCAATCCGCTGGCCTGCGCTGCCGCTCTGTCCACCCTCGCCATTATCGAGGAAGAAGGCCTGATGCAGAACGCCGTGGCCATCGGTGATTTTATCCGCACGCAATTAAGCGAGCGCCTCGCCGGACTGCCGGGCGTCCGTGAAATCCGCGGCCAGGGCCTGCTGATCGGCGTCGAATTGGACAAACCCTGCAAGGGCATCGTCGAACGCGCGCTGCATGCCGGACTGCTGATCAACGTCACCGCCGATAACGTGATCCGGCTGTTGCCGCCACTGATCTATACCCGCGAACACGCCCAGCACCTGCTCGACGGTCTCATTCCGCTGATCAAGGACGAACTCGCCAAACAGGCCGCGCCGCAAACGGCCGCCGCCTGAGCGCAGCGCGGCCGAATTTTATCCAGCGGCCACGCCCGGAACATCATGAAACTGCGTCACTACCTACAATTCAAGGATTTGAGCGCTGAGGAATACGCGCATGTGTTCGCGCGCGCGAGCCGGATCAAGGACCGCTTCAAGCGCTACGAACCGTATCTCGCGCTGCACGACCGCACGCTGGCGATGATTTTCGAGAAACACTCCACGCGCACCCGCGTCTCGTTCGAGGCCGGCATGCTGCAGATGGGCGGCTCGGTCATCAACCTGACTTCCAGCGAAACCCAGATCAGCCGCGGCGAACCGATCGAGGACGTCGCGCGGGTCATTACGCGCATGGTTGACCTGGTAATGATCCGCACTTTCGAACAGCAAATCATTGAGCGCTTCGCCGGTCACTCGCGGGTGCCGGTCATCAACGGCCTCACCAACGAATACCATCCCTGCCAGATCCTCGCCGACATCTTCACCTTCATCGAGCATCGCGGCTCCATCAACGGCAAAACCGTAGCGTGGATCGGCGACTCCAACAATGTCTGCAACACCTGGCTGCAGGCGGCGGAAGTGCTCAATTTCAATGTGCATGTGTCGACGCCTCCGGGTTATGAAGTCGAACCCGAACGCGCCGGACTCTATGGCACCGATCACTACGAAGAATTCAAGGACCCGATGGACGCCGTCAACGGCGCTGACCTGGTGACCACCGACGTGTGGACCAGCATGGGTTTTGAAGCCGAAAACGAAGAACGTAAACGCGACTTCGAGGACTGGTGCGTCGATGCCGACATGATGCGCTCTGCCAACAAGGATGCGCTGTTCATGCACTGCCTGCCGGCCCACCGCGGCGAAGAAGTCACCGCCGAGGTTATCGACGGTGCGCAAAGCGTGGTCTGGGACGAAGCCGAGAATAGACTGCATGCGCAGAAAGCGCTGATGGAATTCCTGTTGCTCGGCCGCGTGGAAACGTAACCCCCCTTTGTCCCGGGCCGGCGTTATCCCTGACCCTGTCACCCACTTTACCCAACTCAGCGAATCATGAAAAAAGCAAAGAAAATCAACAAGGTAGTGCTCGCCTACTCCGGCGGCCTCGATACCTCGGTCATCCTCAAATGGCTGCAGGACGTCTACGACTGCGAAGTCATCACCTTCACCGCCGACATCGGCCAGGGCGAAGAAGTCGCCCCGGCGCGCAAGAAAGCGCGAATGATGGGCGTCAAACAGATTTTCATCGAAGACCTGCGTGAGGAATTTGTCCGCGACTTCGTGTTTCCGATGTTCCGCGCCAACACCGTGTACGAAGGCGAGTACCTGCTCGGCACCTCCATCGCGCGGCCGCTGATTGCCAAACGCATGATCGAAATCGCGCGCAAGACCGGCGCCGACGCGGTGTCGCACGGCGCCACCGGCAAGGGCAACGACCAGGTGCGCTTCGAACTTGGTGCCTACGCGTTGATGCCCGACGTCAAGATCATCGCGCCGTGGCGTGAATGGGATTTGCTGTCGCGCGAGAAACTGCTGGCCTATGCCGACAAACACCACATCCCCGTCGACTACAAAAAACGCAAAGGCGGCGCGCCGTATTCCATGGACGCCAACCTGCTGCATATCTCTTATGAAGGCGGCATCCTCGAAGACCCGGCGTTCGAGCCCGAAGATTCTATGTGGCGCCTCACGGTATCCCCGGAGAAAGCGCCGAACCGCGCCGAATACGTGGAGCTGACCTACGTCAAAGGCGACATCGTTGCGATCAACGGCAAAAAATTGAGCGCAGCGAAAGTGCTGACCAAACTCAATCAGCTCGGCGGCAAACACGGCATCGGCCGTCTCGACCTGGTGGAAAATCGCTATGTCGGCATGAAATCCCGCGGCTGTTATGAAACCCCCGGCGGCACCATCATGCTGAAAGCCCACCGCGCCATGGAATCCATCACCATGGATCGCGAAGTGCTCGCGCTCAAAGACGACCTGATGCCCCGCTACGCGCGGATGATCTACAACGGCTACTGGTTCAGCCCGGAGCGTGAGTTACTGCAACTGCTGATCGACGAATCACAGAAGCCGGTCAACGGCACCGTACGCCTGAAACTGTACAAGGGCACCGTGGCCACCGTCGGTCGCAGCTCCAAAACAGACTCCCTGTTTGATCCTGCCATTTCAACGTTCGAAGACGACAAGGGCGCCTACGACCAGGCCGATGCCGCCGGCTTCATCCGCTTGAATGCCCTGCGCATGCGTATTGCCGCCAACGCGCGCAAGCGCCGCAAGTAAGGACCGCACACACTCATGCTCAACAATGTTGCGGTGGCCACCAAGGCTAATATCTATTTCGACGGCAAGTGCATCAGTTATACCGTGCAGGCAGCAGACGGCAGCCGCAAATCCGTCGGCGTGATCTTTCCGGCCAAGCTGACCTTTAATACTGCCGAGCCCGAGCGCATGGAAATCACCGCCGGTGCCTGCCGCGTCAAATTGCCCGGTAGCAGCGACTGGCAGTCCATCAACGCCGGCGAACAATTCAGCCTGCCTGCCAACGCCAGTTTTGACATCGAGCCGCTGGAGCCCCTGCACTACGTCTGCCACTACGGCTAGCCGCGCATGACTACCATTGTTGTGGTGCGTAAAGGCACCGAGATCGCCATTGCCGCTGATTCCATGACCAAATGGGGATCCAGCAAGGAAACGGCCGACTACGTCGTCAACCACGGCAAGCTGCTGCAGGTCGGCGACACCTGGCTGGGCCTGACCGGCAACGCCACCTTCAAGACCATACTCGCGGACTATTTCGCGCGGCCGAAAGTGAAGCCGCGCTTTGATACGCCGCTGGCCATCTTCCGCACCTGGCAGGCTTTGCACACCGCGTTGAAAAACGACTACCACCTGCTGCAGGGGGGCGGACACGATGACGAGCCACTGGAATCGACACGCTTTGATGCGCTGATCGCCAACCGCCACGGCATCTTCGGCGTGGTTGCGCATCGCACAGTGCAGGAATTTTCGCGCTACTACGCCTTCGGCAGCGGCAGCCATTACGCGATGGGCGCATTACATGCGCTGCATGGCCAGCGCAACCTGGACGCGGCTACGCTGGCAGGCCGTGCCGTCGAGGCAGCGGCAGAATTTGACGACGCCACCGGCCAGCCCATCGACACGCAGCACATGAAATTGCGCGTAATCCGCAAGCGCAAACGCTGAATTTTTACCTGCCGTCGCCCCTTAGTGCAGCGCACCATGCCGGAGTCGGTACGGCGCGTATAATGCCCGGCTGGCTTTACAAATAAAGGAGGAAACCATGCCTTCGTTCGACATTGTTTCCGAGGTTAATCAGGTCGAAGTGCGCAACGCCATCGACCAGACCAACAAGGAAGTTTCCACACGTTTTGATTTCAAGGGCTCCGATGCCCGCGTCGAAATCAATGACAAGGAAAAAACACTGACCGTCTTTGGCGACGACGACTTCAAACTCAGCCAGGTGCGCGACGTGATGACGGCCAAACTGGCCAAGCGCGGCATCGACATCCGCTGCCTGAAGCTCGGCGACGGGGAATCCATCAGCGGCAACAAGATGAAACAACCCGTGACGGTGCGCGAAGGCATCGAGCAGGAGCTGGCGAAAAAAATCGTCAAACTGCTGAAGGACAGCAAAATGAAAGTCCAGGGCAGCATCCAGGGCGACGTGGTGCGTGTCTCCGGCGCCAAAAAAGACCTGCTGCAGGACGCCATTGCGCTGATCCGCAAGTCGATCACCGAATTCCCGCTGCAGTTCAAGAACTTCAGGGATTAGCCGGCTTTCCTGCCGCCGACGCGTTGACTTCGCGCCGTTGATCTCATAGAATGATCCGCGTTTTCACGGGGGCGTTGGCAGACTCCCCGTCTTCAGACGCTTGGCGTCCAAGCGCTGCCTTCGTGTGATTTCGCTATCGCGAAGGAGGCACCATGGATGCAGCAGTCACCCCGCCTGAACTCCTGTCCCTGTACAACAACAACAACACGCCGGCACCGTTGATCATCGACGTGCGCCGCGACGCCGCGTTCCTCTCCGCACCGGATTTGATTGCCGGCGCCCTGCGCCGCGATCCAGAAAAGATTGCCAACTGGTCCGGAGAGCTGCCGCAAGCAACCCGCATCGTGGTATATTGCGTGCACGGTCACGAAGTCAGCCAGGGCGCGGCACGAACGCTACGAGAACACGGATTCCAGGCGCAGTTTCTCGAAGGCGGCATCGAGGCCTGGCGCGCTGCCGGCGGCAAGCTCGCAGCCAACCCTGATTACACTTCCCGGAAACAACCGTGAGCACAGACCAGCAAACGCCCCCCGCCATACCCTTCGGTGAGGCGTTCCGCTTTTGGCTGAAACTGGGCTTCATCAGTTTCGGCGGGCCCGCAGGCCAGATCGCGATCATGCATGACGAGCTGGTCGAGCGAAAAAAGTGGATATCCGAACGCCGCTTTCTGCATGCATTGAATTACTGCATGGTGCTGCCCGGTCCTGAAGCGCAGCAGCTCGCCACCTACATCGGCTGGCTGATGCATCGCACCTGGGGCGGCATCATCGCCGGTGGCCTGTTCGTATTGCCGTCGCTGTTCATCCTGATCGCGCTGTCGTGGATCTACATCGCCTGGGGCAATGTGCCGGCCATCGCCGGCATGCTCTACGGCATCAAACCTGCAGTCACCGCCATCGTGGTGTTTGCCGCCATCCGCATCGGCTCACGCGCGCTGAAAAACGGCGTGTTGTGGAGCATCGCTGCCGCCGCATTCATCGCGCTGTTCGCGCTCAAACTGCCGTTCCCGCTGATTGTCATCGGCGCCGGCCTCATCGGTGCCATCGGCGGCCGCGTGGCACCGGCCTTGTTCGCCACCGGCGGCGGGCATGGCACAGACGGCAAGAGTTACGGCGCTGCGGTCATCGACGACCACACGCCGACACCGGAACACGCCCGCTTCCGCTGGTCGCGTTTTGCCGCAGTGCTCGCCACCGGCTTGCTGTTGTGGGCCGCGGCGATGGCATTGCTGATTGCCGTCATGGGCTGGCCGAACCCGCTCACCCAGATGGGCTGGTTTTTTACCAAGGCCGCGTTGCTGACTTTCGGCGGCGCTTACGCGGTGCTGCCCTATGTCTACCAGGCCGCTGTTGAACAACATCACTGGGTGACGCCGTTGCAGATGATCGACGGCCTCGCACTCGGTGAAACCACGCCTGGCCCGCTGATCATGGTGGTGGCTTTCGTTGGCTTCGTCGGCGGCTGGACCACGCAGTTCCTCGGCACCGACAACCTGTTCGTCGCCGGCGCACTGGCAGCGACAGTGGTCACCTATTTCACCTTCCTGCCGAGCTTCATGTTCATCCTGCTCGGCGGCCCGCTGGTTGAAACCACGCATGGCGATCTCAAGTTCACCGCGCCGTTGACCGGCATCACCGCCGCGGTAGTCGGCGTGATACTCAACCTCGCAGTGTTTTTTGCGTACCACGTATTGTGGCCAACCGGCCTTGAGGGGCGCTTCGACTGGCCCTCGGCCCTCATCGGCATCGCGGCTTTCCTGGCGCTGTGGCGCTGGAAAATCGGCATCATGCCGGTGATCGGCGCCTGCGCCGTGATCGGCATCCTGTGGACCTTGCTAAGCTAAGGTCGTAAAAATGGGGTCCCTTCCCCCTCAGGGGCAAGGGAACACTTGAAGCGGAGTAGAAGGACAGGATGGGGGTGGGTATGCTTCATCACACAACACCAAACCCACGCCCGCCTACTGCTCCCCTTGAAGGGGAGGGAACAATATCAATCCACTAGTGGGCAAGCCCGCTGACCCACCGCTCATAAATCCGCTCAGCCACGGCATTCAGCGCCTGCACTTTTTCCGTAATGTCCTGCTCCATTTCGGCCGGCGACTGCACTGACTCCAGCTTCCTCGCCAGCGCTTCCACTTCCGCCGCCCACTCGCGGCACCAGGCACGGATCATCTCGATCGTCATCTCGACATGGCATTGCATGGCGACATGTTTGCCCAGCACAAAAGCCTGATTGGCGCACCACGCACTGCTCATGATGCACGTCGCACCTTCTGGAATGGTGAAAGTTTCACCATGCCAGTGGTATGGCAAAAAATTACGCAGGTCATTACCCAGCCAGTGCCGCGCCTGCGCATCGTTAATCACGTCCACATGGCCCCAGCCGATTTCCTTCACCGGATTGCGGGTCACCGCGGCGCCCAGCGCCTTCGCCATCAATTGCCCGCCCAGGCAATGTCCAATCACCGGCACATCGCGGGCCACGGCATCACAGATCAGCGCCAGCACCGGTGGTATCCACGGCAGGTCGTCGTTGACACTCATCGGCCCGCCCATGAAACATAATCCGGCATAACCTGTGACATCAGCGGGAACCGGATCACCGGCATCAATCCGAATCACCACATACGGAATCTGCCGGCTCTGCAGGTACGTGGCAAAATAGGCCGGTCCTTCGACAGCCTTATGGCGGAATATGGCGACGGGCTTCATGGAGGCACCATGCAAAAGTTTTCGATGCGATCCGCTTATAGTAATGCAATCCTGACCGCGGCCCTGCTCAGTGTGCTGCTCAACGCGCATACTGCAGCGGCCGCCGACATCAGCATCGTCGGCCTGTTCAGCGACAAGGCCGTCATCGTCGTCGATGGCGGCAAACCGCGCATGTTGTCCGCCGGCCAGACCTCACCCGAAGGCATCAAGCTGCTCAGCGCCGACAGCCGCGCCGCAGTCATTCAATTTCAAGGACAACGCCGCACTCTGCCCCTGGGCAGTGGTTCGCGCATCAGCAGCACCGGACCGGCCAACGAGTCGGCATCCGCAGCTTCAGTCACGCTGACCGCCGACACCCAGGGCCATTACCAGACGCTGGGCCAGATCAACGGCGGCACGGTGCAGTTCCTGGTCGATACCGGCGCCACCTCCATCGCCATCCCCAGCGCCGAAGCGCGGCGGCTCGGCATCAATTACCTGAACGGCCAGCGCGGCTATACCCAGACCGCCAACGGTCGCGCCGAAGCCTACAAAATCAAGCTGGACACCGTGACCGTCGGCGACATCACGCTGCATGCCGTGGATGCGGTGGTGCTGGAGGGCGAGGGATTAAAAGTGACGCTGCTGGGGATGAGTTTTCTCAACCGCACGGACATGAGGCGGGATGGGCAGGCGTTGACGTTGATCAGGCGCTTCTGAGTCTGAACTGGATATGCGGAAAAATTAAAAATGTAGGGTGGGCAAAGCGTAGCGTGCCCACGCAGATACGACAATGAACATTGTGGGCACGCTACGCTTTGCCCACCCTACCTCGCTGGTAGCTGATCACCATCCTTTCCATTGACACGGATCAGCCTATTAGATATCTTATAGATATCTAATATTGAGGTAGCGCCATGGCCAACCGTTTAACTGCAGAACAAATTGCTTTCCGCTACCGGGCCACCGACAGCGCGAGCGGCGTGACCCGCGAAACCGCGAAACGCATCGCCGAACGCCTGGGCGTCGATGAAACGCAGGCGATACACCGCGCATTGCATGAACTGGCCACGAAAGTTCTGCCGCAGTACGAAGCCGATGACGGCCCACTGAGCGCAACGCAACTGCGACAAATCAAAAAGTGCGCGCCGCAGGGCAAGAAGCGCACGGTGCGCTCCAGTCTGTTCAGCACCGAACCCACCACGAAATGAAAGCATGGGCGGAACCCACCGCCGGTGAAATCGTATGGTGTCACTTCCCCGACAACATCACGCCCCACCCCAAACCCCGACCCGCCCTGATCCTCGTGGTTTTCGATGACGACGCGCTATTCACGGTACGTGTCGCTTACGGCACCAGTCAGCGCACGACGCAACTCTATCGCGGTGAATTCGCAATCCTGCAAAGTCGAAATCCAGCGGCCTATGCGGCAGCAGGACTCAGCTACGACACCAAGTTTGATCTGAGGCAACTGATTGATCTGCCGTACACCACGGAATGGTTTTCTGTACCGCCGGCTGCACCGCATGGTGAAACGCCACTCCTTGGTACGTTGCATCCTTCGCTGGTGCGTGCGGTGGAAGCAGCGTTTCGGGAGACCGGCGATTGATTCGGGCGTGGGGTTGGGAACAAAAACAATTCCGGTACTTTTAACTCATGACATGACATTCGTTGTGCGAGAGAAAGTCTTACACTAACCCTATTTTCATCCACCAACCGAGGGCACAAACATGCTCGCCACGCACGGCCGTTTCAAGTATTCAGGCATCGACACGCGACCGACGTACCGCTGGCCGGGAGACAAATCACTTGCGCTTTACGTGACCCTTAACGTCGAACATTTCCCGTTCGGCGTAGCTGGCGGCATCGATCTCGATCGGGAAACCAAGCCGTGGAGCCAGCGCAGCTGGTTGTGGCGCGAGTATGGCAACCGCGTTGGTGGCTGGCGGCTCGCCGCGCTGTTCGATGAACTGAAGCTCAATGTTGGTCTGATCATCAACTCGGAAAGTTACGGGCACTGCCCGGAACTGGTGTCCCGCTACCGCGCGCGCGGCGACGAGATGATCGGGCACGGCATCTCCAACGGCACCGAACGACCCATCGACATGGACGAGGCAACCGAACGGCAGATGGTGCCTGAAGTCACGGCCACCATGCAGGCTGCCGATGGCGTAAAGCCCAGGGGCTGGCTGTCACCGTACCTCACACCCAGCCTGACTACGACTGACTTGCTGGTGGAAAACGGCTACGAGTATCTCCTCGACTGGGGCATATGCGACGAGCAACCGTTCTGGGTGAAAGGCGGCGGCGGACGCATCCTGTCCATCCCGTACCCGATCGAGCTCAATGACCAGCCGGCCATCGTGGGTCGGCGCAACACGGCGGCCGAATACGCGGATATGCTGATTGATCAATTCGACGAGATGCTGCGCCGTTCCGAAGATGCGCCGCTCGTGTTCGGCCTGTCGCTGCACACCTTCATTGTCGGCCAGCCCTTCCGTATCGTGCATCTGCGCCGCGCACTGGAACACATGCTCGCGCATCGCGACCGCCTGTGGGTGACGATGCCAGGTGAGATTTCACGCTACTACCGCACGCTGCCGACCGAGGTACAACTACAGGCGGACTAGAATAAATGGGACCTGTATCAATTTTTAGAAAACTTACTCTGACCCCGCTTGCACGTGAATCTGAACTGGATGTGGGAGAAATTAAAAATGCAGGGTGGGCAAAGCGTAGCGTGCCCACGCGGATACGACAGTGAACATGGTGGGCACGCTACGCTTTCCTCGCTGCAGGCGGACTAGAGGCAGATGCGTTGGTCGACGAAGAAAGCATTGGCGCAATAAAGATCGCGCCCTACGTTCTGAATACATAACGAAAACTAGCGCAAGCCCGAGGCCAAAAACAGAATTAAATCTGCCTTTTAGGGCTTCTATTTCACGTTAGGCGTCATGAGCGCAGTCGAATGATCTGCACCAGTCATAATTAAGGAGGAATCGTGACGAAGATGATGATATTCCACGTCCCCGAGGATAAAGTTCTCCTAGCGGCCTACGGAGAATTGAGTTTGCTCCATGAGCATCTGACTCACATCCTACGAATGACCATAAAGACACTCGCAGAACTAGATGTTACCGAGGCGCTGGACGCCACGGTTTACGACGGGGCAGCGCGGCTTCGCGAGCGCATCAAAACGCTAGCCCGGCAGCGCCTCGGAGAGGGTGTGGCACTACTTAAGTTGCAAGCCATCCTCGAACAATGCAAGCGCGCCACTGAACGGAGAAATGATCTCATTCATAGCGTCTGGGGAAAGGAACTTGACGGAGAAGCGTTCCGTCGAGGAAACGACCACAGTTGGCAACCACTCCCGACAGCTGAAGAACTCATTGCACTCGGAGAAGAGATCCGCGTTCTTACAAATTCTCTCAACGACGCACGCTTAGTGGGCTTCTTGGCGGAAGCTCTCGCTAAACGGCCCCTCGCTCAGTGACCAACCTCTGCAACGAATGACGCCAACCTTTCCATTGAGAGGACATGCCACAGAAAACTAGGTCATTCCTCGTATGTCAAACGTTAGAACACACTACTTTTTCGTTTCCGACTCCCCACCCACCATGGCCAGCAAGTGCCCAAACTTGGTGCGCTTGGTATCCAGGTATTTGCGATTGGCATTACGTGGTGGCACTTCAACCGCAACGCGCTCGACGACCTTCAAGCCGTAGTCTTCCAGCGCCGCAACCTTGTCCGGATTATTGGTCATCAGCCTGACCTCGCGCGCGCCGAGATCAAACAGGATGTGCGCACCGGCACGGTAGTCGCGCATGTCGGCGGCGAAGCCCAGCGCATGGTTGGCTTCCACCGTGTCCTGGCCCTGGTCCTGCAGTGCGTAGGCGCGAATCTTGTTGAGCAAGCCGATGCCGCGGCCTTCGTCGAACATGTAAACCAGCACGCCGCTGCCGGCTTTTTCGATCATGCCCATGGCCGCATCGAGCTGTTCGCCACAGTCGCAACGCTCGGAACCGAACACGTCACCGGTCAGGCACTGTGAATGCAGGCGCACCAATGCCGGCTCACCTGATTTGATTTCACCCTTGACCAGCGCGACGTAAAGATTGGTTTCGAGGTTGTCGGCGTAAACGATCATCCTGAACTCGCCGGCCTTGCTGGTTGGCAGCACGGTCTCAACCTTGCGGCGGATTTCACGTTCGTTGTCGCGATAGGCGACGAGGTCGGCGATGTCGAGGATACGAATGCTGTGCTCAGCAGCGAATTTTTCCAGCTCAGGACGCCGCGCCATGGTGCCGTCGGCATTCATGATTTCGCAGATCACGCCGGCGGGTTTAAGTCCGGCCAGCCGCGCCAGGTCTACTGCTGCTTCGGTGTGACCGCGCCGCGCCAGCACACCGCCGTCGAGCGCACGCAAAGTCTGCAAACGGCCCGGCCTGATCAGATCAGCCGGTTTGGCGTTGTCGGCGATCGCGGTCGCGATGGTGCGCGCACGGTCCTGCGCCGACATGCCGGAACCCACGCCCTCGCGTGCATCTATGGGTGTAGCGAACGCGGTGCCGAATTTGGACTGGTTGCCACTGTCGTCGGTGATCAGTGACAAGCCCAGCGTGCGCAACCGGTCTTCGGTCAGCGCCAGTGAAATCAGGCCGCGGCCCTTCGTTGCCATGAAGTTAATGGCTTCGGGTGTGGCACGCTCGGCGGCGACAAACAGGTCTCCTTCGTTTTCACGGTCCTCGCTGTCGACAAGGATCACCATCTGTCCGCGTCTGACGTCGGGCAATAGTTGCTCGATCGTGAATTCGCTGGTGGTGCTTTTGCTGGATTTGGGGTCGGTCATGGCGCGGTCAATGACCGCAGACTGGCGGTATATCGTAAGTTGTTGATTTTATTGATGTATTTATCATTGCGTCACCGTACTCTACTTCACGCCCTGGCGGCGATCAGGCGCAGAAACTCGGCGCGCGTGACGTCCTTGTTGAATTCGCCGGTGAATGCCGAAGTCGTCGCGATTGAATTCTGTTTCTGGATGCCACGCATGATCATGCACATGTGCTGCGCTTCGATCACCACGGCGACACCGGCAGGGTCCAGTGTTTCCTGGATGCAGTTGCGGATCTGAACGGTCAGCCGTTCCTGCACCTGCAGCCGCCGCGCATAAGCATCGACCACGCGCGGTATTTTCGACAAGCCGACGATGCGGCCTTTCGGAATGTAGGCCACATGCGCTTTGCCGAAAAACGGCAGCATGTGATGCTCGCACAGCGAATACACCTCAATGTCGCGCACGATCACCATCTGCTGGTATTCCTCGGTGAACATCGCCGAACTGAGGATTTTCGCGGGATCAAGATCGTAACCATGAGTCAGGTATTGCAGCGCCTTAGCCACCCGTTCCGGAGTTTTTACCAGACCTTCGCGGTCCGGGTCCTCGCCGATGTCCTTGAGCACGTCGCGATACTTGTCGGATATCCTGCGAATGATTTCGGGGTTGTACTGGTCGAGCTTGGAATAACCATCCATCACGTTCTGCTCACGCATATTCTTCTCAGGCGTGGTTCCCTTGTTGTTTCCCTGCTTGTTTCCCTGAGGCTTTTTCATTTTGGTTTTGCCCCCGCCAGTCGCTCGCGGATCGAATGCGCAATGCCTGCGGCATCCAGACCCACGCTGGCCAGTTGCAATGCCGGATCGCCCTGATCAATGAAACGGTCGGGCAGTCCCAGTTGCAACACCGATACCTTGCAGCCGTGTTTTTCCAGCGCTTCCAGCACTGCACTGCCGGCACCGCCCATGACCACGTTTTCTTCGATGGTCACCAGCAAAGTGTTGTTGGCCGCCATCTCGCGCACCAGATCTTCATCCAGCGGTTTGACATAGCGCATGTTGGCCACCGTGGCGTCGAATTCTTCGGCTACGGCCAGGCTGGGCGCCAGCATGGAACCAAAAGCCAGTATCGCCACCCCGCTTGCTCCCTGGCGGCGCACCACACCACGCCCCACCGGTAACGCTTTCATATCTTTTTCGATGGCGGTGCCCGGACCGCTGCCGCGCGGATAACGCACAGCCACAGGCGTATTCATCTGGAACGCCGTAAACAGCATCTGCCGACATTCGTTTTCGTCGGCCGGCGCCATCACCGTCATATTGGGTAGGCAGCGCAGGTACGATAAATCGAAACTGCCGTTGTGCGTCGCGCCGTCGGCACCCACCAGGCCGCCGCGGTCCAGCGCAAAAATGATGGGCAGGTTCTGGATCTGTACGTCGTGGATCAACTGGTCGTAGGCGCGCTGCAGGAAAGTCGAATAAATCGCGACCACCGGCTTGTAACCTTCGCAGGCCACGCCCGCGGCAAAGGTCACCGCATGCTGCTCGGCGATGCCGACGTCGAAATAACGGTTGGGATGTTGTGCTGCAAATTTGACCATGCCCGAACCTTCGCGCATCGCCGGGGTGATCGCCACCAGCCGCGGATCGCGTTCGGCCATGTCGCACAGCCAGTCACCGAATACCTGAGTGTAGGTCGGCTTGCCGCCGGACTTGCCACCGGCAATGCCGCTGACATGATCAAACTTGGACACCCCGTGATACAGAATCGGATCGGCTTCAGCCAGTTTGTAACCCTGGCCCTTGCGCGTGACCACATGCAGGAACTGCGGCCCTTTCAGGCGCTTGATGTTGTGCAGCGTCGGCACCAGCGAGTCGAGGTCATGGCCGTCGATGGGACCGATGTAATTGAAACCGAATTCCTCGAACAGCGTGCCCGGCGTGACCATGCCCTTGACGTGTTCTTCGGTGCGCCGCGCCAGATCACCCAGTACTTTTTCGCCCAGCCCTTTGGCTGCCGCGTAAAAACGGCCTGACATCAACCGCGCCAGGTATTTGTTCAGCGCGCCCACCGGCGGCGAAATCGACATGTCGTTGTCGTTGAGAATCACCAGCAGATCGACATCCATGTCGCCGGCATTGTTGAGCGCTTCAAACGCCATGCCCGCGCTCATCGCGCCATCACCGATGATCGCCACCGCGTGGCGCGGCTCACCCTTCAGCTTGGCGGCGACCGCCATGCCCAGCGCGGCGCTGATCGAGGTGCTCGAATGTGCGGTGCCGAATGTGTCGTATATCGATTCCTCGCGCCGCGGGAAACCGGAGATGCCCTGCCACATGCGCAGGCTTTTCATCGCTTCGCGGCGCCCGGTCAGTATCTTGTGGCCGTAGGTCTGGTGACCCACGTCCCACACCAAGCGGTCGTGCGGCGTGTCGAACACATAATGCAGCGCAACAGTCAGTTCGACCGTGCCCAGGTTCGATGACAGATGGCCGCCGGTCTGGCTGACCGACTCCAGCAAGTAGGCACGCAGCTCTGCGGACAGCCGCGGCAACTGGCTGCGCTCCAGCAAACGCAGGTCGCGCGGTGCAGCAATCGACTTCAGCAAGTCATATTCCGGATGGGCGTGATCCCCCGCTCCGGTCATGGTCAATGTTCCACTCATGGCGCCATTGTCTCAGAACTTGCGCAATACGATGAAATCGGCCAATTGGGCGAGCCGGGCCGCGCGCGCGCCAAAGGGTGCGATCGCCTGCAGCGCTTCCTGCCGCAATTCACCGGCCAGCGCTTTCGCCTGCGCGATACCCATGGCGCTGACATAGGTGGGTTTGCCCTGTTCGGCGTCCTTGCCGGCGGTTTTGCCCAGGGTCGCGGTCGGCGCATCGGCGTCGAGCACATCATCGACCACCTGGAAAGCCAAACCCACGGCCTTGGCAAAGGCATCAACGCGGGCAAACTCGGCTTCACTCAATCCGTTGCCGCAACGCGCACCGAGTACTGCTGCGGCGCGGATCAACGCACCGGTTTTATGGATGTGCATGAATTCGAGTTCCGGCACCGTCAGGGTTTTGCCAACGGCCGCGAGATCGATCGCCTGTCCGCCGGCCATGCCGCGCGAACCGGCCGCCTGCGCCAGCAGCTTGACCATCTCGAGCTGTGCGGCAGCGTCATCGGCAAGGCGGTAATCACCAAACAACTGAAAAGCCAGACTCTGTAACGCATCACCGACCAGCAGCGCCGTGGCTTCGTCAAATTCCACATGACAAGTCGGCTTGCCCCGCCGCAGCACATCGTCATCCATGCACGGCAGATCGTCGTGCACCAGCGAGTAGGCGTGGATGAGTTCGACGGCGGCACCGGCTACCGTCACCCGTTCCGGATCCGCCTGCGACAATTCACCCGCAGCGTAAGCCAGCAGCGGACGCACACGTTTGCCGCCGCCGAGCACGGCATAACGCATCGCCGCATGCAAACGCTCGGGCGCGATGCCCGGTTGCGGCAGCTCCTGCTGCAGGAACGTCTCGATGCGCTCCTGCCCGGCTGCAGCCCAGGCCTGGAAATCGGAAACAGTCACAATGGAATCTTGAGGTAGCGAATCTGGGTAACGAACCGGGTGGGAAACTACTGCTCTGTAGTGCCGAAATTCTTCAGCACGCTGTTTTCCAGGATTTTGACCTGCTGCTGGGCATCCTGCAGCTGGCCCTGGCAGACCTTGAGCAATTCCGCTCCGCGCTTATATGCCGCCAGCGACTGCTCCAGCGGCATCTGGCCTTCTTCCATGGCTTCGACGATTTTCTCGAGTTCCGCCAGCGCGGCCTCGAATGCAGGTGGGGATGATGATGGTTTTGTGGTTTTGGACATGAGGCGGGGACCTCGTAAGGAGGTCAGGAAATGTAACGCAATCAGCGGCTTGCGGTCAACGCACTGCACCCGCGGCGGCACGCTAAAAATAGCCGCCGCCGGGCATGGCAATTCGCTTCGTGATCAATCGTGATTAATCCAGACTCACGTTGTTGTCTTTGACGATCTTCACCCAGCGCTGCGTTTCCGCAGCAACGAAGGCATTAAATTCAGCGGGTGAAGCGCTGACGGCCAGCGGCACCAGGCGTTTCGCGTAGGTTTCTTTCAGCTCCGGCTGGCTGAGTATGTCAAAAATGGTTGCATGCAACTGTTTGATGATGGGCTGCGGCGTCTTCGCTGGCGCAAACAGGCCGACCCAGTTGATGCTGCCCACGCCTTTTAATCCGACCTCGGCAAAAGTCGGCACTCCTGGCAATTCCGGAATACGGCTCTCGGCAGTAATGGCATAGGCCTTCAACTGGCCCGCCCGTATCAGCCCGATCACCGACGCCACATTGGAGTTGGAGACATGCGACTCGCCGCCCAGCAGCATGGGTATGGTCTGGCCCGCGCCTTTCGATGGCAGATGCACCATGCGGATCCCGGTGGCGGCAATCAGCGCCAGCATGTCGAGATGCGGATGGCCGCCCAGCGGCGCGGCATAATTCAGCTGTCCGGGCCGCGCCTTGATGTAGGCGATCAGTTCCGGAAAGGTGTTGGGCTGAAATTTGCTGGAAGCAATGACCGCGTGCGGGATGGCCGCCAGCAGCGATATGCCCGTGATTTCTTTTGCCGGCACTACCTGCATGCGTTTTGCGTAGAGTACCGGAACTATGGCGCTGGAGGTGTTGTTGCCGACCAGAAACGTGTAACCGTCGGGCTGGGCACGCGCAGTCAGTTCCAGTGCGATGGCGCCCGAGGCGCCGGGCCGGTTGTCCACGACCACTGGCTGGCCCAGACGCTCGGTGAGCCTGGGCCCCAGCAGCCGGGCGACGATGTCGTTGGCGCCGCCGGGTGGAAACGGAATAATGAAACGCAGTGGCCGCTGCGGATAACTGTCGGCCGCAAAACCAATACCGGCAGCCAACGCCAGCAGGATCGTCATGGCAACACGTGTAATCAAGCTGTTCATGTCTCCTCCTTGAATATTATTTTTTATGGTAACCGTCGGGTCGTGGCGCAATGGCCAGTGGAATCAGGCTGCGCGCGCCAAAACCCTTTACTGCTTCGTCCATCTGCTGCAGGCAGGCATCACGCAACTGAAAAAACGTCTGTCCCGCCGCAGTTTCCCGCCAGAACCATTCCCGTGCGGCCTGCGCGGCCCGCGCACCCGGCTGCACTGCAACAGCTTCCAGATAATAGGCCTTGAGGTCCTGCGTCACCAGACGCAGCGCCAGTGACATGGCCAGGTCCTGACGATACACGGGGGTTGCCTGATTGGCGATGAAATCGGCGATGAACTGCGCCATCGCCGCAGGCGCAAGACCGCTGAGCGCCGCTGTGGTACGACCGGATTTACGCACGGCAAGGTCGTACCAGGGCGCGAGTTCGGCAACCTCACGCAGCAGTGCCCCTGTCAGTCCCTGCGCAACTACAGGACGACTGAAACTGACCGGGCAGGCAAACTCGCCGCCATCTATATCAGCCGGCACCGGTGCCTCTTCCGGATAATCTTCGAGCACCGGACCTGCGGACTTTTCAAGCAGTGACAGCGCAGCTGCAAGCACGCGACGCTGGAACGGCGCGTCACCCGGTGCACCCAGCGGACGGCCCAGCATGAACGGCACCCACAGGGCGCGCGGCGGCCGTATCGCCGCCGTGTGTTCGCGTACCAGCGAAATCTGCGTTGTAGGTATGCCCTCTTCCTCGATCCAGCGGCCCATTGCACCCACGGTGCAAGTGCAGCGCGGTCAGACCGGTGTCAGCAGCACGGCATCCACGGCATCGCGCTTGAGTAGTCCGGCGACCTGCCGAACCTTGGGCTCCAGCCCCGCCAGTCGCGCCGCACCCATGAACGCATAGTGAAAATCCGCGACCGAACCAATCACGCCATCAGCGGCCAGCTCCTGCAACCGGTCGATGGGGAACACCACATTGGCATCCTGCTGAAAACCGGTGCGATCGTAATTTGAAGACAAGTGACTCATGACCAGCTGGTCCGCCTGCACATCGGCCGGAATGACGCGGTAGTCATGCGCCGCCACGCCGTCGGCATAAGGTGCATCGCCGGCCTGGTGGATGCCTGCAGTGCTGATAATGGCTACCCTGCGCTTGGCCAGCGGGCCGCCAGCCACCCAGGGCTGCCCCTCATACGCCGGGATCTCCTTGAGCATGTCCAGCAGCAGCTCACGTTCCCATTCCCCCAGACTTTCCAGTCGCGGCATCAGTCATGCTCCCTTATTTTTCAGTATTCTTATTCCATGCACCTACACGCTGCCGGATACAGGCAGCATCAGGCAAAACCAGAAAAACCAGAAAACCAGAAAAATCCAGCAAAAACTCAGGCAGCCATCAGCGATCGAAACAACGCAGCATGACGGCTGCAATATCGTTCAGTGCAGCACGGTCGGGATTGGCCTTGCCCACCAGCCGCAGCCCCTGGATGCCGGACACCAGAAAACGCGCCAGTGATTCCACATCTGCCGAGTCCGCAATCTCGCCACGGGTTCGCGCACGCGCCAGCGCATCACGAAAAGTCGTTTCAATACGAGCAAGGCTTTGTTTCACGCGCAGCGCAGTCGCACGGTCCCGCCCGGCCAGTTCCGCAGCGCAATTGCCGATGAAACAACCGGCACGCCCGGGGCCGGCAACTATGCGATTTATCAAATCACCCACAAAATCCGCAATGGCCTCGCGTATCGGCACCGGTCGCGCCAGTGCCGCGGTAATGCGCGCAACGCCCTGCTGCTCGTAACGGGACAGTGACCGATGCAACAACGCCCGCTTGCCGCCAAACGCCGCGTACAGGCTGGAGCGGCTGAGCCCCATTGCGCCGCAAAGATCATCCAGCGAGGTCGCCTGGTAGCCTTTGGCCCAGAACGCCTGCATCGCCCTTTCGAGCACGACCTCACTTTCGAACTCGCGGGGGCGCGCCATTATCGTACTGCTGCCGCCGCCAATCCGCCGAGTGTTTTGCTCAGGTTCGCGACTACGGGGCAATCACCCGCCGCGTGACGTGACGCAAGAAATTGCGGATCGTTGTAACCCAGCCAGACCTGGCCCGCGGCATCCTGCCACGCCAGCGCCTTCAGTGGTAGATCGATGCCGGAGGACTGCGCGCATTCCATCAGCGGTGTGCCGCCCTGTGGATTGCCGAACACCAGCAATTCGGTGGGACGCAGAGTCTTGCCGATTTTTTTTGCGCCCGCCGCATGATCCAGACGCAGAAATATATTAAGTCCTTTGGATTTGGCTGCCGCTTCGAAACGGTCAATGGTTTCCTTGACACTATGAGCACTCTTCATCGAGATCAATCCGTCCGCCGCCACCGCGGGAACCGACAACAACGACAGCGCCAAAATGATTGCTAGGTATATGGTTTGCATGGACATCTCCGGTCATTGAGTGAATTGGCTGAGCAATTCATGTTGCGCATGTGTTTGACCTGCGCCGAATTGATTATAGAATGATCGTTCCAGAATGCAACCGGCAACACCCAATCCGATCTTTCCCCTCGACCCGAGCTGTTCCGCTGCGGTCACGCCACCAGCAGAATCGTGATAGAAGATGGACTGTAAGGATCAGTCGAGGAAGCCGACTTATAGCCTGCGGGCCAGTTAACCCGATACAACTGAATCCAGGAGCTGATTGATGCACGCCACCCTCCCCTTGATGGAATCCCGCGGCTTTCCGGCCATACGCCGCCGCCGCCCGGAAACACTGCAGGTCAATCTGGGCTACAAATGCAACCAGAGCTGCCTGCACTGCCATGTCAACGCCGGCCCTACTCGTACCGAAATGATGGCGCGGGAAACCATATTCGAGGTCATTGCTTATCTCAAAGATGCCGGCATCAAAAATCTGGATGTCACTGGCGGCGCTCCGGAACTGAATCCCCATTTCAGCATGCTGGTCGAAGCTGCGCGCAACATCGGCGTCAATGTGATCGACCGCTGCAACCTGACCATACTGTTTGAGCCTAAACAGGAAAATCTCGCGCAGTTCCTCGCCGACCAGCAGGTTGAAGTGGTCGCCTCGCTGCCCTGTTACATGGAAGACAATGTAGATCGCCAGCGCGGCAAAGGCGTATTCGGCACCAGTATCCGCGCCCTGCAGTTGCTGAACAAGTTGGGCTACGGGCAACCCGGATCGCCACTGCAGCTCAAACTGGTTTACAACCCGCAAGGCCCCGTGCTGCCGCCGGAACAACAGCAGTTGAAACGCGACTACAAACAACACCTGCTCGACAGCTACGGCATAGTGTTCAACGATCTGTTCGTCATTACGAACATGCCCATCAAGCGCTTCGGCAGCACGCTGGTGTCCAAAGGCCAGTTTGAGCCTTACATGAACCTGCTCAAGAATGCCTATCAGCCGGAGAACCTGGAATCGGTGATGTGCCGCACGCTGTTGTCGGTGGACTGGCAGGGTTATGTCTATGACTGCGATTTCAACCAGATGCTCGACCTGCCCATCGCCTGGAAAAACCGCTCGCACACCCACTTGCGGGAACTGCTGGGCAGCGACTTGAGCGGCAACCCTGTCGTCGTCAAGGACCATTGCTACGGCTGTACCGCGGGACAGGGTTCGAGCTGCGGCGGCGCACTCGTCGACTGAAACCTTTCCGCCAAGGCTGCTCATGATCGAACCGGCTTTTGCCATCTACTTCTGGGGCTTCCTGCTGCTGTATGGCGGCGTGATGTATGCGATTTCTCCGCACTCGCGCACCGAAGCGAGTTTCTTCAGCGGCAGTGACGAGACCGGCCGACCGGCCACCGAATGGGCGCTGATGTGCAGCATTTTCATCAGTTGGATATTCGCCAAATCGGTAACCAACGCGGCCAATCTGGGCGCAGCCTACGGCGTGGTCGGCGGACTGGCCTATGCCACCTACTGGCTGTCGATTCCGATTGCCGGCATCACCATTTACTGGCTGCGCACACGGCATGGCGCCACCGGTCTGGTGCCGTTTCTGATCGGACGTTATGGCAAGCTCGCTGCACTCGCGTTTACGCTAGCCATCCTGATCCGGCTCTACAACGAAGTGTGGAGCAACACCGCCGTGGTGGGCGCCTATTACGGCAAGGCCGGCGAATGGACGTTCATCGCTTCGGCGCTGTTGTTCACCGCGGCCACGCTGATCTACAGCCTGAAAGGCGGCCTGCGCAGCTCCATCGTTACCGACGTGATCCAGTCGGTGCTGTTTGTGTTCGTGCTCGGTGTCGTGCTGTTTCTGGTACTGCCCACACACGGCGTGGGCACACTGCTGGCCGTGGGTGACTTCCGTCTCAATGCCGGCATGGACCTGCTACTGGTCGCCCTGATACAGGTCGTGTCATATCCCTTCCATGACCCGGTGCTGACTGACCGTGGTTTCATCACGCGTGAAAAACCCATGCTCCGCGCCTTCATCGTCGCCGGCGTGCTGGGATTCATCTGCATATTCGCGTTCAGCCTGATCGGCGTGCACGCCAAACTTGAAGGCCTGCCGACGGGCGACAACATGCCCGGCGCTGTTGCTTTTGCTTTCGGTGCTGGACCATACCTGCTGATGACCATGGTGATGATCATGGCCGCGGGCTCAACGCTGGACTCGACGTTTTCATCGGTCGCCAAATCGATAGGCCAGGAAATGCCGCTGCTCGCCGGACGCATGCCCGGCACCAACGCGCTCAAAATCGGTATCTGGACGATGATCATTTTTGCCGTGCTCGGCAACCTGCCGATGATCGCCGGCACCGACATCCTCAAGGCCACCACCGTCAGCGGCACCATGGTCATGGGCCTGGCGCCGATATTCCTGCTGGCGCCGCTGGTCAAACATTCGCCATGGAGCTTTCATCTCGCATTCTGGCCCGGAGTCATTCTGGGCGTCATGCTGGCCACGGGCGCTGTGCCTGCGTCATGGGCCATCGGCACCGGCAAATACGGGCTGCTGCTGGGCGTGAACTTATACGGACTCGCCATCTGCTGCGTCGGCTTCCTGATTCCGGTGGCCTGGCAGCGGTTGCGGAGATAAACCTTGCAACCCGGCCGCAGTTGCCCGCTGCATTACCGCTACTCCGCGTCGGCGCTGGCCCGCGCGGCCGACTTCAGCGCAGAAACGCTGTATGTCATCGGCGGCCTCTACGGCAATGTGCCGGCACTGGATGCCGTGCTCGAACTCGCCGCCCATGAACCGGGCGGCGCCACGCTGGTATTCAACGGTGACTTCAACTGGTTCAACATCGACGCCGCGGGCTTTGCCGCGATCAACAACGAAGTTTTGCAGCACACTGCCTTGCGCGGCAATGTTGAAACCGAACTGGCGAATGACGATGACGCTGCGGGTTGCGGCTGCGCTTATCCTGCATGGGTAGGCAACGCCGAGGTTGAACATTCAAACCGCATATTCTCGTGCTTGCGTGAGACGGCGCAGACTCATCCGGAATTGCGGGCGCGGCTTGCCGCCCTGCCCATGCACCGGGTGGCCGAAGTCGGTGGCCTGCGCGTGGCCATCGTGCATGGCGATGCGGAATCACTCGCCGGTTGGGGCTATGCACAGGAAGCCCTCGCCGACACTGCGCATTGCGACAGCATTGCCGCACAGTTCGATTCCGCGCAGGTCCGCATTATCGCCAGCAGCCACACCTGCCTGCCGGTGCTCGCTGGATTCAACGCCAGGAACGGGCATTCATTGCTGATCAACAATGGTGCCACCGGCATGCCCAACTTCGCGCAGACCCGTTACGGCGTTATCAGCAGGATCTCAATACGGCCTGCAACGCACCTGCAGACGCTCTACGGCACCCGCGTGGCAGGCGTCCACGTCGATGCGCTGCCTGTGCACTACGACCACGCCCGCTGGATCAGCATGTTCGAAACCAACTGGCCGCAAGGCTCGCCGGCACATGCCTCCTACCATCAGCGCATACTGTCAGGCCCCCACTACCAATTAACGCAGGTTCTGCGCGGCGCAATAAATCCAGGCGCGTCATCGCTGGTTACAGCAATACCCATGGAAAAGGTTTAATCACATGAACAAGAAAAAACTTCTGGTGCTGGCCATACTGGCGGCTGCGATCGCGGTGTTTTTCATTTTTGACCTGGGCCGTTTTTTCACGCTCGACTTTTTCAAGTCGCAGCAGGCAGCCATCGACCAGTACGTCACCGCCAGCCCGCTGCAGTCGGCGCTGGTGTTTTTTGCGCTTTATGTTACGGTAACCGGCCTGTCGTTGCCGGGTGCGGCGCTGATGACGCTGATTGCCGGCGCAATATTCGGCCTGCTGTGGGGCACGGTGATCGTGTCATTCGCCTCGAGCATAGGCGCAACGCTCGCCTTCCTCGTCAGCCGCTTTCTGCTGCGCGACGCCATCCAGTCAAAATTCGGCTCCAACCTGAAGGCCATCAATGCCGGCATTGAACGCGACGGTGCGTTTTACCTGTTCACGCTGCGGCTAGTGCCCGCGTTCCCGTTTTTTGTCATCAACCTGGTGATGGGCCTGACGCCGCTCAAACCCTGGACATTCTTCTGGGTGAGCCAGCTCGGCATGTTTGCCGGCACTGTCGTCTACGTCAACGCCGGCACCCAGATCGCGCAGATCGAATCACTGGGCGGAATCCTGTCGCCCGGCCTGATCATTTCGTTCACGCTGCTCGGCCTGTTCCCGCTGATCGCGCGCTGGATCGTCAACATCATCAAGGCGCGCAAGGTGTATGCCGGCTGGCAGAAACCCGCCCGCTTCGATCGCAACATGGTGGTGATCGGCGGCGGCTCGGCGGGACTAGTGTCGTCCTACATCGCCGCAGCCGTCAAATCCAAAGTCACGCTGGTCGAGAAACACAAAATGGGCGGCGACTGCCTGAACACCGGCTGCGTGCCGTCCAAAGCACTGATCAAGTCAGCCAAGCTGCTGGCGACCATGAAACACGCCACCGACTACGGCTTCAAAAGCGCGCAAGTGGATTTTGATTTCGCCGACATCATGGAACGGGTGCAGCGCGTGGTCAAAGAAGTCGAACCCCATGACTCCATCGAACGTTACACCGCGCTGGGCGTTGAGTGTATTACCGGCACCGCCAAAATCACCTCGCCGTGGACTGTCGAAATCCAGACCGCTGCTGGCACACAGACCTTGACCACGCGCAGCATCGTGATCGCCGCCGGCGCCCGTCCCTTTGTGCCGCCCATCCCCGGCATCAACGATGTCGGCTGCCTGACTTCGGACACCATCTGGGATCTGCGCAAGCTGCCCAAACGTTTGGTGGTGCTCGGCGGCGGACCGATCGGCTCGGAACTGACGCAGTGTTTCGCGCGGCTGGGATCGGAAGTCACCCAGGTCGAAATGCTGCCGCGGATCATGATCCGCGAAGACCCGGAAATCTCCGACCTGGTGCTGCAGAAATTCCGCGCCGAAGGTGTCAACGTGCTGGTGAACCACAAGGCACAGAAATTTGCGGTCGAAAATGGCGAGAAAGTACTTTACTGTGAAACTGGTGACAAAACTGCGGGCCGCGAGGTACGCATCGTGTTCGACGAGTTGCTGTGCGCAGTCGGCCGCGTCGCCAACACTGCCGGTTACGGCCTGGAAGAACTGGACATACCGGTCGCCAAAACCCGCACCGTCGAAGTCAACGAATACATGCAAACGCGTTACCCCAATATCTACGCCTGCGGCGACGTTGCCGGTCCGTACCAGTTCACGCACACAGCAGCGCACACCGCATGGTACTCAGCGGTCAACGCGCTGTTCGGCACATTCAAGAAATTCCGCGCCGACTTTTCGGTCATCCCGTGGGCAACGTTCACCGATCCCGAAGTCGCCCGCGTGGGTATCAACGAAACCGAAGCCAAGGAAAAAAACATTCCTTACGAAGTCACTACCTACGGCATCGACGACCTCGACCGGGCGATTGCCGACGGCACCGCCCACGGCGTGGTCAAGATACTGACGGTGCCGGGCAAGGATAAAATCCTCGGCGTCACCATTGCCGGCGAACACGCCGGCGACCTGATCACTGAATTCATCACGGCAATGAAATACGGCCTCGGTCTCAACAAGATCCTCGGCACCATCCACATCTACCCGACGCTGGCCGAAGCCAATAAATACGCGGCAGGGAACTGGAAGCGCGCCCACGCACCTAAGAGAGTATTGGAATGGGTGGAGAAGTTTCATGCATGGCAACGGGGATAGAGGCTGTGATGAACTACATTTACCGCCAAGGCGCCAAGAGCGCCAAGAAGAACTAAACGTGCATTGGAGCCCACGCGCCAGTTTGCAGCCTCCCCCCTTGTGAGCCGCCGGACTGCCCCCGGCAAAGTTGAATGGTTTGAAATTGACTCACAACGGCTAAGATATATAACCTATTGATTTAATTAATAAATATGAAAAATATCCTGTTCACCCTGCTGTTCGCAGCACTCCCCCTAAGCGCATCAGCCCAAGCCTTTGACCACGACCACCAAGCCTGGGCCGCGCTGCTGAAAAAACATGTCGTGCTGATCGACGGCGGCAAGGCCTCGCAGTTGCGCTACGCCGCACTGGCGCAGGAGCGCCCGGCGCTCAAGAGTTATCTAGCCTCGCTGTCCAAAGTCAGCGCGCAGGAATTCGCCGGCTGGAGCAAGCCGCAGCAAATGGCCTTCCTGATCAATGCCTACAACGCGTATACCGCCGAAAAAATTCTCACCCGTTATCCGAACATCAAATCAATCTGGGATTTCGGAAAAATTTTCGGCAACCCGTTTAAGGACAAATTTTTTACGTTGCTGGATCGCGAGTTCACGCTGGACATGATCGAACATGAAACCCTGCGCAAACCCGGTGCCTACAACGAACCGCGGGTGCATTTCGCAGCGAACTGCGCTTCTGTCGGCTGCCCCATGCTGCGCGAGGAACCCTATGTCGCCGCAAAGCTGGATGCGCAACTGGAAGAACAGACCCGGCGTTTTCTGTCCGACCGCAGCCGCAACCGCTACAACGCGCAGGACAATGCACTGGAAGTCTCCGAAATCTTCAAATGGTTCAGCGAAGACTGGACCAGCGGTTATCGCGGCTTCGAAGGTAAAAATCCCGCGATGCAGTCACGCGAACAGTTTTTTGCACAATACGCGGCAATACTTGCCGACAGCCCCGCACACCAGCAGGCCATCACTGAGCGCAAGGCCGGCATCCGGCATCTGGATTACAACTGGTCCCTGAACGATGTGCGTCGCTGATACACCTGCAATGGGCAGGCTGGCCTGATAGTGCATGTATAAGGCTAGTCAGATGGCACGCCTGATCGAGGTGCTGCGTCAGGGCGAGCAACTGGCTGCGCATACCGCCGCTCTGCAGTCGCGCATGGCACCCGTGTTGTGGATGCGGCATGCGCTGGAGGTGCAGGCCACGCAGGAGCGCAGTCACGCCGCACTCGCTGATGTCGCGGCGCATCTGTCGGGTTCCGCCCAAGCACGCGCAAGCACACCCGATGTGGTGGCCGGATTGCGGCAGCGCCTGGCGCATGACCTCGCCGCCAACGATCTGGCGTCATCACTGCTGGGTTTGCAGGGTGTGATCGAACACATCGGCGAAGCGCTGCTGGAGCAACTGGGCTGCCATGCCCACCCCGCAGGCGGCGTGCTGCATGCCCTGCGCAAGAAAGTGCTGGCGCAGGAGCACGGCCATGTGCAATTGGGAGCGCGCTGCCTGCAGACGCTGGGCTCCGGCGCTGCGACCGTTGCCGCGCTGGACAGTTACCGCAGCCTGGGGCGTGATGCCGCCCTGCAAGTTACCGGGTTGCTCGATGACGCACGTCTCGACGCCAATGCCTTCTGGGTGGTAGTAGAAACGCGGCTGGAGCGCTGGCATCTACACACACAGGCGACGCAAGACCGGCATAGCCCATGATTTCTGTCGTGATCCCCACGCTGAATGAGGAACGCGCCCTGCCGCGAACCCTCGCCCGGGTTGCAATGCAGAACACGCCGCACGAAATCATTGTGTGCGATGGCGGCAGCACTGACAGCACGACCGCGCTGACGAAACAGCACGGCATACGATGGATCACTTCGCCACGCGGTCGCGGCGCACAGATGAACGCCGGTGCACGAACAGCGCAGGGCGAATGGTTGCTGTTTCTGCATGCCGACACCCTGCTGCCCGCGGACGCCCTTGATGCCATTGCCGCCCTCCCGGCAGACGTCGAAGCCGGCTGTTTTCAGCAGGCATTCAGTGACACCCGGTGGCTGTTGCGCACAGTGTCGCGTCTGCACAACTGGCGTTGCAAACGCACGCACATCATGTACGGCGACCAGGCGATGTTTGTGCGCCGCTCACTGTTCAACACGCTGAGCGGCTTTCCTGAAACAGATCTGGAGGACGTGAAATTTTCGGAACACCTGCGCGCGCACACCATACCGGTAATGCTGCCCGCCACAGTGATCACCGATGCGCGAAAATTTCTGGCACAAGGCATATTGCGCAGCGTAGCGCGCATCATCCTGATCCTGCTCTGTCATCGCTACAAATTGCCGTTGCAAGCCCGCCACTTTTTTGAACCGGTACGCTGAAACGCGCGCTGCGCGTATCTTTTCCATTATCATTCCCCGCACCATTTCGATATACATATCCCAGAAAACACCCACAAATTGTTATCCATCATCATCCCCTGCCTCAATGAGTCCGACGCCATCGTCGATACCCTAGCCGCACTCGCGCCGCTGCGCGCGCGTGACTGTGAAGTCATCGTGGTCGACGGCGGCAGCAGTGACAGTACGGCCGCACTGGCGGGCGGCCATGCCGACCACGTGCTGGCAGCTCCACCGGGGCGCGCCCGCCAGATGAATGCCGGCGCTGCCGCCGCCAGAGGTGAAATACTCTGTTTCCTGCATGCTGATTCGCGCCTGCCCGAAAACGCCGACGCTCTGATCATCAGCGGCCTGTCGCGCAGCAGCCATAGCTGGGGGCGTTTCAACGTGCGCATCACAGGCACTCATCCCTTGCTGCGGGTGATCGCCGCACTGATGAACTGGCGCTCACGACTGAGCGGCATAGCCACCGGCGACCAGGGGCTGTTCGTGACCCGTTCGTTGTTCGAAGCTGCCGGCCGCTTTCCGGAAATCGCGCTGATGGAAGACATTGCACTGTCGCGGCAACTGAAAATCTACGGCGCACCGCTGTGTATCACGCACCCGCTGACCACATCCGGCCGCCGTTGGGAGAAACACGGCGTGTGGCGCACCATGCTGCTGATGTGGCGGCTGCGCCTGGCCTATTGGCTGGGTGCGGATCCCGACAAACTGGCATCGAACTATGTCCGCCACAAAAACTAATTCAGCGCCTGATGCGGTACCTGACTCAGCGCTGGATGCAGCGCTGCTGGTTTTTGCCAGAGCCCCGGTCGCGGGCGCCGCAAAAACCCGGTTGATACCGGTGCTCGGTGCGAAAGGCGCCGCTGCGCTGCATGGCCAATTGTTGACACACGCACTGGCAACCGCACGCGCAGCAGCACCGGCAAGCCTTGAATTGTGGTGCGACCCGGACGTTGACCATCCTTTTCTGCAAGCCGCAGCAGCCACGCATGGCGCAACACTGCATGTGCAACACGGCGACGATCTGGGAAAACGTATGGCGCATGCCCTGGCCGCAGCCCTGCAGCGCGCAACCTACGCCCTGTGCACAGGTGCTGATTGTCCGGCGCTGACTGCGCAGCATCTGCGCGCCGCTGCCGCAGCACTGCGCGCTGGCAACGATGCGGTGTTTGTACCTACGGAAGACGGTGGTTATGCGCTGGTCGGCATTGCACTCGACGAACCCCGGCTGTTCAACGGCATGGACTGGGGCGGACCGCAGGTGATGGCGCAGACCCGCACCCGGCTGCGTGAACTCGGCCTGCGCTGGCAGGAACTGGAAACCCTGTGGGACATCGACCGACCAGAAGATTATCAACGCCTGCAACAATCCGGACTACTGCATGATGCGCCAGCGCCGGTTTAGACACGCGCTGCTGTTCATCGTCGCCATCAGCACCGGCGCCGCTGTCACTGTCACTGCCACTGCCGCTGCCGAGCACGCACAAGTCGTGCCCGCATTTTCAGCGGCACGTCCCGGTGGCGCGCTGCCCGCCGGCTGGGTGCCGCTGGAACCACCCAACACTCAGATGCGCACACGCTACACCCTCGTCGATGACAACGGAGTCACCGTAATGCGCGCGGACTCGGCGGCAGGCGCATCCGGTTTATCACGGCAGTTACGCATCAACCCTGCAGAGCATCCATGGCTGCGCTGGCGCTGGAAAATCAACAACCTGATTGAAAAAGCCGACCTGCACACCAAAGAAGGCGATGACTTTCCGGCGCGGCTGTACGTGATGTTCGATTACCCACTGGAAAAACTGTCGTTTTTTGAACGCAGCAAACTGCGGCTGGCCAGAGCCCTGTTTGATCCCGGACTGCCAGCGGCAACACTCTGTTATGTGTGGGACAACAAAACACCGGCGGAAACAATAACTCCCAGCGCCTATACCGATCGCGTTAAATTGATCGTCGTTGAATCGGGCGCCGCACGCGTCAAACAGTGGGTGGATTTCGAACGCAATATCGCCCGCGATTTCCGCACGGCATTCGGCGACGAAGCACCTGCGATCCTCGGCATTGCAATCGTCACCGATACCGACAATACCGGCGCTGCGGCCACCTCTTTTTTTGGCGATATTTCTTTTTATAAACAACAGATTATGAAATAACCGCCCGTGTTACCCGCCCTGCGCCGAGGAATTGTTGTTGCCTTTTGCATCCCCCTGGGAAAGAATAGCCCCTCTTTTTTAGCGCTGCATTCGATGCCAAAACGCTTTTAGAATCATCATGTTAAATCAACGTCGCCGGCCGATTAACCCGTAATTATTCATTGCTGCATGCCCGCCCTCTCCAGCGTCACCGCAATACGCAAGTCCGCACCGCAACTTCCGGTTCAGTGGTATTTCGATCCCCGAATCCATGAAGTCGAACAACGCCTGCTGTTCGACAATGGCCCCGGTTATGTCGGCCACGAACTGATGGTGCCGAATGTCGGTGATTACCATGCACTGGACTGGCAGGACAACGCGCGGGCGCTGGTGCGCAATGCCAACGGCATCGAACTGCTGTCGAACATCTGCCGTCACCGCCAGGCGATCATCCTCAAAGACCGCGGCAATACCCAAAACATCATCTGTCCGCTGCACCGCTGGACGTACGGCCTCGACGGCAAATTGCTGGGCGCGCCGCACTTTGCCGAGAACCCCTGTCTTGACCTCGCGCGCACACCACTGACCAACTGGAACGGCCTGCTGTTTGCCGGACGGCGCAATGTCGTACGCGATCTGGCGCAACTGGGCGTGATCAAGGATCTGGATTTTTCGGGCTACGTGCTCGACCGCGTGGAAACCGACGAATACGCCTGCAACTGGAAAACCTTCATCGAGGTTTACCTCGAGGATTATCACGTCGACCCCTTTCATCCGGGACTGGGCCAATTTGTCGACGTCGCTGACCTGAAGTGGGAGTTCGGCGACTGGCACAGCGTGCAAACCTGCGGCATCAAGAATGCACTCAACCGGCCCGGCAGTCCGGTGTATCAGCGCTGGCATGAGCAAGTGTTGCGTTACGGCGAAGGCCGGCAGCCCGGCCACGGCGCCATCTGGCTGACGTACTTTCCCAATATCATGGTGGAGTGGTATCCGCATGTGCTGGTAGTGAGCACCATCGTGCCGCGCGGACCCGAGGCCTGCCGCAACATTGTCGAGTTTTATTATCCGGAAGACATCGCGCTGTTCGAACGTGAATTCGTCGAGGCAGAACAGACCGCCTATCGCGAAACCGCCGTTGAGGACGCCGAGATCATTGCCCGCATGACCGCAGGCCGGCGCGCGCTGTGGCAACAGGGACGCAATGAAACGGGGCCTTACCAGACGCCATTGGAGGACGGCATGCGGCATTTCCACGAATTTCTGCGGCGTGAAGTAGCACCCGCCTTGTAAGTATATTAATCAATAAAATCAACATGTTATATATAAGCGCTGGCGGCCTGTGGTTACCAGCGTTTTTTTCTGTGTTTGATTTTCGATTGGCGTTTGTTACCTTTGGCCGCTCGAACCACAGCGGCGGACCGCAATGGCCCATACGACACTAGTCAGCGCCAAAGAAACTGCAGCCCATCTCGATGACCCGCAGTGGGTCATCTGCGACTGCCGCCATGACCTGGCCAACTACAGCGCCGGTTACAAGGCCTATCGCAGCGGCCATATTCCCGGCGCGCGGTTCCTGCATCTCGATGTCGATCTGTCAGGCCCCAAGACCGGACTCAACGGACGCCACCCGTTGCCGCACCCCGCCACGCTGAGCCTGCGCCTGGGCGCTCTGGGCATCAGCAATGACACGCAGGTCGTCGCCTACGACGAAACCGGCGGCGTCTACGCCTCGCGCCTGTGGTGGATGCTGCGCTGGGTCGGACACACCCGTGTCGCCGTACTCGACGGCGGCTGGCAGGCCTGGACCGGTGCCAGTCTGCCGACTACCGTTGAGCAACCCGTCGTCGAACCCACCGGCTATCACGGTCGTGCGGTTGCGCAAGCCACCATCGACAGCACGCAGCTGCTCGCCCAGCTGGGCAAACCCGATGCACTGGTGCTGGATGCGCGCAGTGCTGACCGTTACCGCGGTGAAAATGAAACGCTGGATCCGGTGGCTGGCCACATCCCCGGCGCGGTCAACCGTTTCTTCAAACTCAATCTCGATGACAGCGGCCGCTTCAAGCCGCCGGCCACGCTGAAAACGGAATTCAGCAAGATGCTCAATGGCCACAAACCCGAAGCCATCATTCATCAGTGCGGCTCCGGCGTAACCGCCTGCCACAATCTGCTGGCCATGGAAGTCGCCGGCCTTGCCGGCTCCCGGCTGTATCCGGGTTCGTGGAGCGAATGGGTCAGCGACCGCAAGCGGCCGGTGGCCAAAGGCAACGTCTGAACGCTGAACTGGCGCTGCGCTGCTGATGCTGCTGCTTGCGGACCTGATCCTCGTCGTACATTTTGCGTTTGTGCTGTTTGTCGTCGGCAGCCTGCCGCTGATCTGGATAGGCGCCGGCATGGGCTGGAACTGGGTGCGTGGTTTCGGCTTTCGGGTTACACACCTCGCCGCCATCCTCATCGTCAGCGCTGAAGCCGCCGCCGGCATCTGGTGTCCGCTGACGCTGTGGGAAGATGCGCTGCGCGGTGTGGCTACTGATAAAAGTTTTGTGGCGCGCTGGATCCACGCCCTGCTTTTTTACGACCTGCCGCCCTGGATATTCACCACCGCCTATCTCGTCTTTGCCGCACTGGTAATGCTGACGTGGCTGCGCATACCGCCACGCCGATCGGCCGTAAAAAAGGGGCGCTGAAGCGCCCCTTGTTAATGACCCGCATCGACTTTTAAGTCAGTGCTTCGGACCAGATGTTGCGCGCCCAGCCCCAGGCGTACGTGGCTTCTGCGCTGCTCGCCGCACTCGACACCCCGCCGCTGCCTTTAACCGGCGCGATGGTTTTTTGCGCCGGATCATAGCGGTGCACCGACGCCACATGCATGGCGCTGCTGCCGCTGACAAAGCTGTAGCAGGTATTCATCATCATCGGATCAGCATTAACCGGCTGCCCCCTGAGCAGCGCAATGACCGCCGCGGCACAGACCTTGGCATGCTGGTTCGCCATGCTGCCTGATTTCGGCATGCCCGACGCCGACACCGTGGCATCACCCAGCACATGCACGCCTTTGACGGCGGTGGACTCGCAGGTCAGCCAGTCGACACCACACCAGCGGTTGTTGGCGGTAATCAGCCCGCTTTTCACCGCAATGTCCGCAGCACGCTGCGCCGGGACCACGTTGAGAACATCACCCTTGACGTTGTCGAACTGCAGCTTGATGGTCATGCCCTTTACGTCCACATCGAGGATCTCGCTGTTCGGACGGTAGTCGATGATGTTCTTGTACATGCTGTTCCAGGCCGCCAGGAATAGACCTTTCTTGGAGGTGATGTCCGGATTCGAATCCAGCACGATGATTTTCGATTTTGGTTTGGACTTACTGAAATAATCGGCGACCTGGCAGACGCGTTCATAAGGCCCCGGCGGGCAGCGGTACGGCGACATCGGCACATGCAGCACATACACTCCACCATCGCGCATGGCTTCCAGCTGTTTGCGCAGCACCACGGTCTGGGTTCCGGCTTTCCAGGCATGCGGCACACGGTTTTGCGCCTCCGCACTCTGCAGTGCGGGTATACGATCCACCATCAACTCGACGCCGGGCGATACGATGACGCGGTCATAGGGCAATACCTCGCCGCCGGCCAGACGCACCTGGCGCTTCTCGGCATCAATGGCCACCGCGGAATCACGAATGATCCGTATGCCGCGGCCACGCAAACCTTCGTAGCTGTAAGTGATATCGGTCATCTGCGCGTTGCCGCCGATGACCAGATTGCTGATCGGGCAGGAAATGAAATGCTGATTAGGCTCAACCATGGTCACGTCGATTTCCGGCGCCCACAGTTTGAGAAACCGGGCAGCTGTCGCGCCACCATAACCGCCGCCGATCACCACCACCCGACCTGCACTGCCACCACGACCCGCAGCACATCCGGCAACCGCTGCCGCGCCGGCACCTGCTGAAGCCCACTTCATGAATTCACGTCTGGATACAGTCATGATGTTCTCCTAGCGCACGGCCGGCGCAGGCGTCGCGCGGCCGGGAGTTACCGCTGCAAAATAGCCCGCAATCAACTCGAGCTGTTCATTGGTGTAGCCCTTGGCATGCTGATGCATGATCGTCGCGGGGCGTTTACCGTCGCGGAAATCCTGCAGCTGCTTGAGCAGATCATCCTTGTTGCGCCCGGCCAGGCTGGGTGGCACGCCATTGACGCTGCGGCCATCCGTGCCATGACAGGTAAAGCAGGTGGCCGCCAGGCCGCGCGCCTGGTTCGCGTTCTGTGCCATTGCGGGCAGCGCCAGACCTAGTGCAAACGCAACCGCGGCAACCTTGGCGGTTCCAACACAGTAACTGCTCATGATGTCCTCCTGAAAAGGTGGAAACGATGTTTCGGCCTCATGAGTGCCGAGGCTTGTTTTGCCGCTGGTCACTCTGCACACAACCTGCAGAACTAGTGTGATTCTGGCGTTGCTTCTGGTCAAGTCCCGGACGATGCGTGCACCCACCGACCAAAAGAAACCCCGGCATGCCATGGGCACCCGGGGTTCTGTCGAACTGGTCTGACACACGGATCAGGTGACGCTCACGGCTTCCTCGTCGAACAGCAGCCGGACTTTATCGTCCTTGTCCATATCTACAGTCACCTTGCCGCCGCTGGCCAGGCGCCCGAACAGCAACTCTTCGGCCAAGGCACTGCGGATGGTGTCCTGAATCAAACGGGACATCGGCCGCGCACCCATTTGCGGATCAAAGCCCTTGTCGGCCAGGTATTCGCGCAAGGCCGGCGTGAAGTTGATGTCGACTTTTTTCTCATGCAGTTGCTCTTCGAGCTGCATCAGGAACTTGTCGACCACGCGCAGGATGACCTCGCGGTCCAGCGCCTGGAACGAAATGATTCCGTCCAGCCGGTTGCGGAACTCCGGCGTGAACATGCGTTTGATCTCGCCCATCTCGTCGCCGGCCTGCCGGGACGCGGTAAAGCCCATCGATGACTTCGACAGCTCGGCCGCACCGGCGTTGGTGGTCATGACAATCACCACGTTGCGGAAATCGGCCTTGCGGCCGTTGTTGTCGGTCAGCGTGCCGTGATCCATCACCTGCAACAGGATGTTGAATATATCCGGGTGCGCTTTCTCGATTTCGTCGAGCAGCAGCACCGAATACGGATTCTTGGCAATCGCCTCAGTCAGCAGCCCGCCCTGCTCAAATCCGACGTATCCGGGAGGCGCACCGATCAGCCGTGACACGGCATGGCGCTCCATGTATTCGGACATGTCGAAACGCAGCAGTTCCACGCCCATCACGTAAGCCAGTTGCCGCGCGACCTCGGTCTTGCCAACACCGGTCGGTCCGCTGAACAGGAAACTGCCGATCGGCTTGACCGGGTTGCCCAGTCCGCTGCGCGACATGCGGATGGCGGCAGTCAATGCTGCGATCGCCTTGTCCTGTCCGAACACCACGGCCTTCAGGTCACGGTCCAGGGTTTTCAGCGCATTGCGGTCATCCACCGACACCGTCTGTGCCGGGATGCGCGTGATCTTGGCAATAATTTCTTCGATCTCGTGTTTGCCAATGATCTTCTTCTGCTTGGACTTGGGCCGGATTTTCTGTGCCGCACCTGCCTCGTCGATGACGTCGATGGCCTTGTCTGGCAAATGACGGTCATTGATGAACCGGGCGGACAGTTCCGCCGCTGCGCTCAGCGCCGCAGGCTGGTACTTGACGCCATGGTGTTCCTCGAAACGCGACTTCAGCCCTTTCAGGATCAGCACGGTTTCGGCCACCGTCGGTTCAGTGACATCAATCTTCTGGAAACGGCGAGACAGCGCGTGATCTTTCTCGAACACGCCGCGGTATTCGTTGTAGGTAGTCGCGCCTATGCACTTCAGCTGGCCACTGGACAGCGCCGGCTTCAACAGATTGGACGCATCCAGCGTACCGCCCGAAGCGGCACCTGCGCCGATCAGCGTATGGATTTCGTCGATGAACAATATGGCGTGCGGATTCTCCATCAACTGCTTGAGTACCGCTTTCAGCCGCTGTTCAAAGTCGCCGCGATATTTGGTGCCGGCCAGCAGCGCCCCCATGTCCAGCGAGTGCACACTGGCCTCTTTCAGAATGTCCGGCACTTCGCCTTCAACCACGCGCCGCGCCAGTCCTTCGGCAATCGCGGTTTTGCCGACGCCGGCCTCACCGACCAGCAGCGGATTGTTCTTGCGCCGCCGGCACAGCGTCTGAATGACCCGCTCCAGTTCGTGGTCACGGCCGATCAGCGGATCGATTTTGCCTTCCATCGCCAGCGCATTCAGGTTCAGGGTATAGGCCTCCAGCGCACCGCCGGATTGCGCTTCCTGTTCGGCTTCCACCGGTTCACCTTCCGGCTTGGCTTGCTGGGTCTGCGGCACCTTGCTGATGCCGTGCGAAATAAAGTTCACCACATCAAGGCGGGTCACGCCTTTCTGGTGCAGGAAATACACCGCGTGCGAATCCTTCTCGCCGAAGATCGCCACCAGCACGTTGGCGCCAGTCACTTCCTTCTTGCCGGACGATTGCACATGCAAGATCGCGCGCTGGATCACCCGCTGGAATCCCAGCGTCGGCTGGGTATCCACTTCTTCGCCGGCGAGTATGGGCGTGTGTTCGGTGACAAAGTCGGCCAGCAGTTTGCGCAAATCATCGACGTTGGCGGCGCAGGCGCGCAGCACCTCCGACGCAGAAGGATTGTCGAGCAACGCCAGCAGCAGATGTTCGACGGTAATGAATTCGTGGCGCTTCTGGCGGGCTTCCATAAACGCCATGTGCAAGCTGACTTCAAGTTCCTGGGCAATCATGGCTGTCCAATCATGGTCATGTGAGACCTCAGTTCTCTTCCATTACGCACTGTAACGGATGTAGGTGCTGCTTGGCGTACGACTTTACCTGTTCGACTTTGGTTGCGGCAACATCTCTGGGAAATATACCGCATACGCCCATGCCATCACGATGTACTTTCAGCATGACCTGAGTGGCACTCTCGCGGCTCAGCAAAAAGAAGCGTTGCAGCACGGTGACCACAAAATCCATGGGGGTATAGTCGTCGTTAAGCAGCAGCACCTTGAACATCGGGGGCTGTTTGGTCTTGGTACGTTTCGCCTCAAGGACGGTGTCTTCACGTTGTCTGGATGCCATGCCTGCTAACTGAACTTGAAACGCGCTTCAAATGTAACCCCTGAGCTGACTGTGAACCTATTGTCGCCGTAATGGAGAATTTTTCAAGTGGCGGAATACACGGCTAAAAGTCGCCAAAAATTGAGTTTGCCGCCCATGCTTGACTTTCGCCGGCAAATACCCTAGAAAGCAGTCGGGTGTTGGGGTTCAGGCTTTATCGCTAGACCAGTTTGGCCAATGCGATCCTTGGAACTCGAACAAATCGCGGAGCCCATCCGCTTTTTTATCAAGGTAGGCATATGGCAACTGGTACCGTGAAATGGTTCAATGACTCCAAAGGCTATGGTTTCATCACTCCGGACGACGGCAGCGAAGACCTTTTCGCGCACTTCTCCGCGATACAGATGAACGGTTTCAAGACGCTTAAAGAAGGTCAAAAAGTGTCTTTTGAAATCACCCAGGGCCCTAAGGGCAAGCAAGCCTCTAACATCCAAGCAGCCTGAAGCTGTGATTTTGCCGTTGGCAGCAATGCCGGCGGCCCTGCACCAGATTAGGCCCGCAGACCTTATGGTCGTGCGGGTTTTTTTCTGCGAACCGCCGATGTGCGTACTGCGCGTCCGGTACCGGCGGCAGCTTGCAGCCACAGCGGCAATTTTATGCAGCATGCAATAAATGCGATAATTGCCGGCGGACCAGCATCGGAAAAGCAGGCGTAGCAGTCGCGATCCTGCTCATGGAACCCTTCCCGATGCCCACCCAGGATCACCGAAACCGGCCGATCACCACCCCGAACACATACGACGGAGATTGAGAATCATGACTGAAAAACTCGACCTGCTCAAAATCGCGCAGGAAGAACAGGACGGCGACCTGTTCAAAACCCTGGACGGCATCTACAAACGCTCAAAGGCGCAACCGGCCGGCTTTACCGACGCCATTATCTGGGAAGGCGGCAACGCGCACGGCGGCGTCAAGCCCGTGGCGCATGCCTTCACTGACATGTTTGCGCTGAATGGCACGCTGATGGCGCTGGACGTGCTGGGCCTCCCGTTCCTTGGGGTGCCGATGATGGCGCAGTTCCGTCACGACTCCAAACTCCTCTCACTCGAGTGGTTTGGCAAGATGGACAACACCTGTCTGAAATGGTCGACTGCCGGTGACTTCATGGTCAACGACGGCGGCAAGAAAGTCGTCGTTGCCGGAAAATCCGCCAACGCACCTTTGCGCACCGCTGCCGGCGTCTACTGCAATGTGCGACCCTACGGCGGCATTACCAGTATCCGCTTCATGCCCGGCCTGCCCTACTCGCAGGACAACAAGAAATTCGTGGTCGACAAAGCCACCGGCAATATCCATTCCGAAATGAACACCCCGGGCATACGCATGGCTTATGCCGCCCGCCTGTTCCTGAAAATGGTGCACGAAACCGGCCAGATCGGCCGCGTTGCCACCAAACCCACCCAAGCCAAAGAAGACGCCGTCAATGCCGGCATCATGCGCTGGCTGTTGAAGGGCACCAAGTTCCAGTTGAAGCGCCAGTATTCGGTCGATGCCTACGAAGAACACAAGGCCAACGTCGACGCCATCACCGCGCTGCTGCCGAAAGATTTCAAGGCCGGCATGGAAAACTGGGGGGGTGATGTCTATGAGCACATCTCCGACACCAACTTCGGTCTGCTGCTGCATGACATGATCCAGCAGCGCCCCTGCATCGTTTACGCCACGGATCTCGACGGCGACCGTCTGACCGACCTGATGGCAGACGCACCCGATGTGCTGCGCGCATGGGGCCAGGTCGTGCTCGACAAGGCGGGCGCCAAGGTCGACATGAAGAAACTGTGGACCGACATGGGCTTCACCATGACCAACGGCAAGGACATGACCAGCGTCATGTACCGCATCCACGGCGCGCCGATTTACGAACAGACCCTGGGTTCCGCCGACGCGATGCTGCTGCGCCTGCTGGACGGAGACGAAACTGTCGGCGGCGAAAAACAGCCTTACGATCCGCGCATTCACTTTGTGCTGATCAACGAAGCCTACAAGGCGGCCAATCCGGACAACAAGGAACTGGCTGCCTGGCTCGATGCACAGCTCGCCACCTTCGACAAGATCTACAGCGGCAAGCGTCCCCGTTATCTCGACGGTTACAACAAGCTCAAGGAAGCCATCAAGCCCTGGGGCAAGTAAGCCACCTGCTCGCGCCGGGTATTTGACCGGCCCTGACATGAAGACGCCCGCATTTGCGGGCGTCTTCATTTGCAGAACAGATTTACAACACTGACTCGCGGCATGTTCTGCCAGTCGCCGCAACCAGGCACAACCCCATCCTGCGAGCCACGCCCCGTCCGCCATTCAGACTCTAAGCCGTCATCTGAATTTTTCCCTGCATCCACTACCGTGGGTACCCATCTGTTATCCCGCGCAGCCGCATTTTGATATTTATCGGCGCAGAAGCAAATTTTCAGAGGGAATTAAGGATTTTTATGCTGAAAATTGACTTCCAGGGTTGCAAAAATAATGCGATGCAGCAATACTTATGACATACTATTTTACGATATGAAATATTCTCCATTGACCTGACCAGGAGCCCGCCATGACTACTTCCAAAATTGCCGACGGCGTTGAAATCCTCGGCCCCATGCATAACGGCTATGCAGAAATCCTGTCGCCCCAAGCCGTCGCCTTTGTGGCCAAGCTGACCCGCAAATTCGAAAGCCGGCGCAACGAATTGATGGCACAGCGCAGCGCGCGCCAGAGCGGATTCGACAGCGGCAAGTTACCGGACTTCCTGCCTGAAACACAAAGCGTCCGTGATGGTGACTGGACCATAGGCAACGTGCCCGCCGATCTGCAGAATCGCCGCGTTGAAATTACCGGCCCCACCGAACGCAAGATGGTCATCAATGCCCTCAACTGCGGTGCCAATGTGTTCATGGCCGATTTTGAAGACTCGAATGCGCCGACCTGGAGCAACATGATCGAAGGCCAGATCAATATGCGCGACGCCATCCGTCGCTCGATCACCTTCCAGAGCCCCGAAGGCAAGAGTTACGCGCTTGATGCCAAAATCGCCACGCTGCTGGTGCGTCCGCGCGGCTGGCATCTGCTGGAACACCACATGCTGGTTGATGGCAAGCCGGTCTCCGGCGCGATTTTCGACTTTGCGCTCTACTTCTTCCATAACGTCAAGGAAGCCCTGGCCCGCGATACCGGCCCGTATTTCTACCTGCCGAAAATCGAAAGCCACCTCGAAGCGCGTTTGTGGAACGACATATTCGTCATGTCGCAGCGCGAACTGGGCGTGCCACAGGGCACGATCAAGAGCACGGTGCTGATTGAAACCGTGCTCGCCGCATTCGAAATGGACGAAATCCTCTACGAACTGCGTGACCATTGCGTAGGCCTGAACATCGGTCGCTGGGATTACATCTTCAGTTGCATCAAGAAATTCCGTTCCAACAAGGATTTCTGTCTGGCCGACCGCGGCGAAGTCACCATGACCGCGCCCTTCATGCGCGCCTATGCGCTGCTGCTGATCAAAACCTGCCACAAGCGCAAAGCCTTTGCGATGGGCGGCATGGCCGCACAGATCCCCATCAAGGGTGATGCCGCAGCCAACGATGCCGCCCTGGCCAAAGTGCGCGCCGACAAGGAGCGCGAAGCCACCGACGGCTGTGACGGCACCTGGGTTGCCCATCCGGGTCTGGTCGGTATTGCCAAAGAGGTATTCGACAAGGTCATGTCGGGCGCAAACCAGGTCAGCCGCCAGCGGCCCGACGTCAACGTCACCGCCAAAGACCTGCTCGACTTCAAACCGGAAGCACCGATCACCGAAGCCGGCCTGCGCAACAACATCTGCGTCGGCATCCAGTACATAGGCGCCTGGCTGGCCGGCAACGGCTGCGTACCGGTGTATAACCTGATGGAAGACGCCGCGACCGCGGAAATCTCGCGCTCACAGATCTGGCAGTGGATGCGCAGCCCCAAAGGCGTGCTCGACGACGGCCGCAAGGTCACCCGCGAGATGTTCCGCAGCATGCTGCCCGAGGAACTGGCCCGGGTACGCAGCGAGCTCGGCGAAGAAGCATGGCGCGCCGGCCGCTACGAAGCCGCAGCAAAGTTGTTCGATGAAATCACCACCAGCGACGATTACGTCGAGTTCCTGACCCTGCCGGGTTACGAACAACTGACGGGCGACCTCAAAGTGCCCGTGGCCGCATAAGTAGTATTAAGGCAACCGGAAAATCAGGCTCCCTTCCCTGGGAGCCTTTTTCCGTACAATCAGCACATGACCTCCGTCGTCCTGCTCAACAAGCCCAATGGCGTCATCTGCCAGTTCACCCCCTCGGGCAAGCACAAAACGCTGAAAGACTTAGTGCCGATGGCGGGCGTCTACCCAGCGGGACGACTGGATACCGACAGCGAGGGTCTGGTAGTGCTCACTGACGAGGGCGCCCTGCAACACCAGATTACCGATCCCCGGCACAAGCTGCCGAAAACCTACTTTGTTGAAGTCGAGGGCGCCCCTGATGATGCAGCACTGGCGCCACTGCGGGCAGGTGTCCAGTTGAGCGACTACCGGGCCCGACCGGCGCAAGCCGGCTTGACCGCACCACCAGACTGGTTGTGGCCGCGGGTGCCCCCCATCCGGGTGCGCCAGACCGTTCCCACCACCTGGCTGCAGCTCACTATCAGCGAAGGCCGCAATCGCCAGATCCGGCACATGACTGCTGCGATCGGCTTCCCCACGCTGCGACTCATCCGCTACAGCGTAGGTCCCTGGACGCTGGCAGGGATTGCGCCCGGCTGCTGGAAAATTGCTGATACAGCCAACCTGCCCCCCGCTTCCGCCGCGACCAATACCCCGCCGCGGCGGCCAACCCGACGCTCCCGCAGCAGCCGTTGAGACCTTGTTGTTTTAATTATTTATTTTTTCAGCGCCTGTTGCATAAAGGTGTCAACCGGTTGCGCGCAGGCCCGTTATTGGCGCTTGACCGACTATTTCGGTCAAAGGCCTAAGGCCTGGTTGATCAACCACTAATTGAGGGAATCATGAACAAACTGTTTACCGCCATCATCGCCGCTGTGTTCGCCACCGTAGCCGTTGCCCCGGCGTTCGCCGCAGAAGTGAAAAAAGAAGAAAAAGAAATGAAGAAAGACGTCAAAAAGGCCGACAAAAAAGCCAAGAAAGACGACATGAAGAAAGAAGAGAAGAAGTAATCTTCTCGTTTTTCAGGAAAGGCAGGGCTTAGGCCCTGCCTTTTTTTGCCTCCGTTTTGCCCAGTTGTCATTTATAAGTGCATGCGCTAATGTAGCGCCGCTCACATCGAGCCGCTGGCCGATGGTCGGCCGGCAGATACCGTTCAATCTGGGAGGATCCATGAAGAAGCTGCTCGCACTTGTTGTCGCCGCAATGTTTGCTTCAGTAGCCGTGGCACCCGCTTACTCGGCTGAAAAAGGCGAGAAGAAGGTGGAAAAGAAAGAAAAGAAAGAAAAGAAGTCTAAAAAAGAAAAAAAATAAGCAGCCGCTGCCTACTAAAAAGCAGGGTAATCACCCTGCTTTTTTTACGTCCGTTGTCCGTCCCCCAGTTCCCCTCTCCGCCCTGCTGGTTTGGAGTGTCGGCATGCGGACGATAAAATACGCCCATGACGAACCAGGATTTGCAGTGGAAACCCAACGTCACTGTTGCGGCCGTAGTGGAACGCGATGGTGCATTCCTGCTGGTTGAGGAACAGACCACCGAAGGCGTCCGCTACAACCAGCCGGCCGGCCATCTTGAAGCCGGCGAATCCCTTCTCGACGCCGTAGTCCGCGAAACGCTGGAGGAATCCGCCTGGCACTTCACGCCAACGGCGCTGATCGGTATCTACCAATACCATCAGGCGCAATCGGATATCACCTATCTGCGGTTTGCGTTTACCGGGGATCTGTCCGACCATCAGCCTGACCGACCGCTGGACAGCGGCATCCTCCGCGCCTTGTGGATGCCTACCGCCGAAATCCGCGCCAACCGCAAGCTGCATCGCAGCCCGCTGCTGCTGCAATGCATAGAAGACTATCTGGATGGCCGGCGCCATCCACTGCAACTGTTACATCACCACAAATAAAATCATGGCAAAAAAGCAAAAAATCGTAGTCGGCATGTCAGGCGGCGTTGATTCGTCGGTCGCCGCGCTGCTGCTCAAACAACAGGGACATGACGTGGTCGGCCTGTTCATGAAAAACTGGGAAGACGACGACACCGACGAGCATTGCACTACGCGCCAGGACCTGATCGATGCCGTCGCCGTCGCTGACCGCATCGGTATCGAAATCGAAGCCGTCAATTTCAGCGCCGAATACAAGGAACGTGTATTCAGCGAATTCCTCAGTGAATACAAGGCCGGACGCACGCCGAATCCTGATGTGCTGTGCAATGCCGAAATCAAGTTCAAGGCTTTTCTCGATCACGCCATGGGCCTGGGTGCGGATTACATCGCCACCGGTCACTACGCGCAGGTACGGGAAAGAGCCGGTTTGCACCAACTGCTGAAAGCTGAAGACGGTACCAAGGACCAGAGTTATTTCCTCTACCGCCTCAACCAGCAGCAACTGGCAAAAACCTGGTTTCCCCTGGGGGCGTTGTACAAACGGGATGTCCGCGAAATCGCGCGCCGCGAAGGGCTGCCCAACCACGACAAAAAGGATTCCACCGGCATCTGCTTCATCGGCGAACGGCCGTTTCGTGAATTCCTGAATCGTTACCTGCCGGCCAACCCCGGCGACATCTACACGCCAGAAGGCGTCAAGGTCGGCAAACACATGGGCCTGATGTTCTACACGCTGGGCCAGCGCCAGGGTTTGGGCATCGGCGGCACGCGCGACGGCGACGGCGACGCCTGGTATGTCGCGCACAAGGACATGCAGAAAAACCGGCTGATTGTCGTGCAAGGTCACGACCATCCCATGCTGTTCGCCGACCAGTTGGCCGCAGTCAACCTGACCTGGGTCAGCGGCGAAGCACCGCATACCCAATGGGTTTACAGCGCCAAGGCACGTTATCGCCAGAAAGACGCCGCATGTTCACTGTCGGCTGTGAGCCCGGAACGCTGCGTAGTGGATTTTGCGGAAAACCAGTGGGCGGTGACGCCCGGCCAGTCGGTGGTGGTCTATGAAAGCCGAGTCTGCATCGGCGGCGGCATCATCACCTCTGCCAGCAAGGTGCAGCCCGCAGCGCCGCGTGAAGCCGACTGCCCGCCGGACACGACCAGCGGTACCGCGCGCTAATCAGACCGGCGCGGTATCCCTGAACGACTGGCGCTGCGCCAGTTTCTCCGCCAGCCGCGCCAGATTCGGATGCATACGCCGCCACGGCACATCGGGTAATCGCAGTTCGAGATAACCCAGACTGCAACCGACCGCGATATCGGCCACCGAAAACGCTTCAGCCGCACACCAGGGCCTGGCCGCAAGTTCATCCGCCATGGCCTGCAGTGCACGATCCACCTTGCCCTGCTGGCGCGTTATCCATTCCGGCGACTGCTGCTCCGCCGGCCGGCGTTTCTCCATGACTATGGCCACTGCGGCATCGGTGCAACCGTCCGCCAAGGCTTCCCAGCGTCGGGCCTGTATGCGCGGCCTTCTTTCATCGGGAATCAGGCGATTGCCGGGGCTGGCGTTATCGAGATATTCAACAATCACCCGCGAATCAAAAATCGCCTGCTCGTCATCGAGTACCAGTACCGGAATTTTGCCCAGCGGGTTGTACTTCACCACCATGCTGTTCTCCGCGCCCGGCGCATCAATGATGAACTCGCATTCCATACGTTTTTCAGCAAGGGCAACACGCACCTTGCGGGTATAGGGACTGGTGGCAGTCCCGATCAGCTTCATCATGTGGATTATTACCAAATTACCGGGGAGAAAAGCGCGCGGATTATAGCACCGCGAACCTTGACGTCGTGTGACACCGAACGTACGCTTGGGGCTGCACTTGACCACCCTCTTAACCACCTTATTCAACCACCTGCATCTATCGCCTGCAGAAAGGTCTCCAATGAGCGCACCCGCCGAACAATTCATACTCTTTACCCAGCCTGGGTGAAGTAGCTGTCTCCGGGCGAAAGAGTTTCTTTCGCGTAAAAAAATTGATTTTGTTGCCATCGACGTACTGAACGATCCGCAAGGCCGCGAGCGTCTGCTCAAATTCGGCGTGCGTAATGTGCCGGTGGTCGCCAGAGGCGAACAGTTCGTGTTCGGCCAGAATCTGGAAGACGTTGCAGAATTCGTCGGCCTCCAGGGCACCGGCCACAAGCCGCTGCCGCCGGAAGTGCTAATCAAAAAGTGGATCGTCGTGCTGCGCGCAACGCAACGTTTCCTCCGCCAGATGCCGAACGACAAACTCAACGAGCTGGTCATCGACAACCGTGACCGTTCGATTCGCCTGATGGGCCATCACGTGTTCCGCATCGGCGAAGCGTTCCTGGAATCAGTCGAAGACGGCGTCGAATACGCCGTGCAACTGGCCAACGTGCCGCCCAAGGATGGCACCTTCACCAGCGGCGACGAAATCGCGCGTTATGGCGACACCGTGATCGCGCGGCTGGAGCAATGGTGGCAGAACCTGGAAGACAAATCCTGCCAACAGAAAATCAAGACCTTCTTTGGCATGCAGCCCATTTACATGCTGTATGAACGCTCCACCTGGCACAGCGCGCAGCATGCGCGGCAACTGACCGCCGTACTGGAGCGTTACGGCCTGGAGCCCGACCAGCGACTGACCACCGACGATCTGGCCGGTTTGCCACTACCTGAGAGACTCTGGGAATAGTTGTTTATAATCAACAACTTATATTAACTACTGCTGACGCGCTACTGTCGTAATGACAGTAGCGTTTTTATCACTGCGTGTGATTACGCTACACTGCGCCTTCGCATTTTTCCGAACACGCTGTAACAGCAACTCTCCGATGACCCGCTCCCCGCTACGCAAACCCCCATGGTGAATCCAGCCGCAGCCGCGCGTCGCGCGTTGCCATCGGTGGATCGCCTGCTCGGTAACACCGCGGTTGAGCAACTCATCACCGCACACGGACGCACCCGCGTAACCGAAACACTGCGCCGCGCGCTGGATACCGAACGTGCGCGGCTGGCCCAGCCCGAAGCTGCGGCCTACGATGAAGCGCAGTTCCTGCAGTCCTGTGCAGATGCATTGATTGCAGGCGCAGCACCGTCGCTGAAACCCGTATTCAACCTGACCGGCACCGTGCTGCACACCAACCTCGGTCGTTCAGTGATGCCGAAAAAAGCCGCCGAGGCCGTAATGGCGGCCATGACGCGCCCGGTCAATCTCGAATTCGACCTTGCCACCGGCGCCCGCGGCGAACGCGACAGCCACGTCGAACGCTGGCTGCGGGAACTGACCGGCGGCGAAAAAGCCGTCGCGGTAAACAACAACGCCGCTGCGGTTTATCTCGCACTGAACACCCTGGCACTGCGCAAGGAAGTACTGGTGTCGCGCGGCGAACTGATCGAAATCGGCGGTGCCTTCCGCATCCCCGACATCATGTCGCGTGCCGGCGTAAAACTGGTCGAGGTCGGCACCACCAATCGCACCCACCTCAAGGATTTTGCCGAAGCCATCACCCCGCGCACTGCGGCCATCATGAAAGTGCACACCAGCAATTACGTGGTGCAGGGTTTCACCGCGACGGTGCCTGAATCCGAGTTGGCCAAGCTCGCGCATGAACACGATCTGCCCTTCATCATCGATCTCGGCAGCGGCACACTGGTGGACCTCGCCCAGTACGGCCTGCCGCATGAACCGACCCCGCGTGAAGCACTGGCCAATGGCGCCGATGTCGTCACCTTCAGCGGCGACAAGCTGCTCGGCGGTCCGCAGGCCGGGCTGCTGGTAGGTCGCCGCGACTTGATGGCGCGTATCGCCAAAAACCCGATGAAGCGCGCGCTGCGCCTCGACAAACTGACACTGACCGCGCTGGACGCCGTGCTGCGGCTGTATCTGCATCCGGAGCGCCTGCACCACGAACTGCCGGCGCTGCAACTGCTGACCCGTACTGCGGAAGACATCGCCGCGCAGGCCGCGCGCGTACTGCCACATGTCGCCACCGCCATAGGTGAAACATGGCAGGTTGAAATCACCAGCTGCCACAGCCAGATCGGCAGCGGCGCCTTGCCGGTCGACTCCCTGCCCGGCAGCGGCCTGGCGATGACGCCCGCAGGCAAAAAAGGCAACGTAGGCAAACTCGCCGCCGCCTTCCGCGCCTTGCCAGTGCCGGTGATCGGCCACATCAAGGACGGCGCCTACATCCTCGACCTGCGCTGCCTCGATCACGAAGATGAATTTGTCGCACAACTGCAGCAACTGAAGGTCAGCAAATGATAGTCGCCACCGCAGGCCACATCGATCACGGCAAGACCTTATTGGTCAAAACGCTGACCGGCACCGACACCGACCGCCTGCCGGAAGAAAAAAAACGCGGCATCTCCATTGATCTCGGGTTTGCCTATCTGCCGCTGGACGATGGCGGGCTGATTGGTTTTGTCGACGTGCCCGGCCATGAGCGTTTCATCCGCAACATGCTGGCCGGCGTATCCGGTATCGATTTCGCGCTGCTGATCGTCGCTGCGGACGATGGTGTGATGCCGCAAACCATTGAACACCTGCAGATCCTCGATCTGCTGCATGTACGTCGCGGTGCTGCCGTCATCACCAAAATCGATCGCGTCGATGCCGCGCGCGTCGATGCCGTGCGCCAGCAAGTACAGAACCTGCTGGCGACGACCCGACTGGCCGATGTCCCCATACACGCGGCATCCGCAGTCAGCGGCACCGGCATGGTCGAACTCAAAACCATGCTGCTACAGGAAGCGGCCGCACAAAACCGGCGCAGCGCCGAGGGCCAGCATCTGCGTTATGCCATCGACCGCGCCTTCAGCATTGCCGGCAGCGGTACCGTAGTCACCGGCACGGTGTTCAACGGCACGGTGCGCACCGGCGACAAGCTGGTAATCTCGCCGGCCGGTCGTGAAGTGCGGGTGCGCAGCATCCAGATCCACGGCAAATCCGCTGAGCAGGCGCGCGCCGGCGAACGCTGTGCACTGAACCTCACCGGCGCTGATGTTGAATCGGTGCGCCGCGGCGACTGGGTGATGGCTGCAGCCATACACCGCCCGACGCTCAAACTGGATGTGCGGTTGAACGTACTGTCCGCCGAGACCCATGCCCTGAAACACTGGACGCCGGTGCATTTGCACCTTGCCACCGCCGACGTCACCGCGCGCCTGTCATTGCGCCGCGGTGAATCGCTGGCGCCCGGCGCCGGCAGCATGGGCCAGCTGGTGCTGGACGAGCCGGTGTCGGCCCTGCACGGCGACCGCTTCATCCTGCGCGACCAGTCTTCCACGCGCACCATCGGCGGCGGCATCATCATCGATCCGGCGCCGCCGGCCGTACGACGCGGCAAAATACGCGATGCCACACTGGCTGCGCTCGAAGCCACCGATGCCGCCTCAGCACTCACGGCGCTGGCCTCAGGCAAACGGCCGATCGATCTCGCCCATTTCGAAGCGATATTCAACCTGCTGCCGGAAGTGGCTGCGGCAATCTACGCCAAGGCCGCACTGGTGCCCGTGGGCAAGGACCACCGGTTGGCCATTCCGCAGGCGCGGCTGACCGCCCTGCACGACGCCGCGCACAAACAGGTAATGGCTTTCCATCAGGCGCAGCCGCAGGCGCAGGGTATGGAGAGCGAAACGCTGCGCACCGCCATTGCACCGGAACTCGACGCCGACGCTTTCGGCCATGTGCTGCGCCTGCTCGCCGACCAGCGCAAAATAGAAATCCACAGTTCGCTGGTACGCAAACCGGGGCATGACACCACTGCCAACAGCGCCGACGAGCAGTTGTGGCAGACTGTGCAACCGGTGTTGATTGCCGGCGGGTTCAACCCGCCACCGCTGCGTGATCTGGCGCCCCAGCTCAAACTCAAGGACGCCATACTCAAGGATTTCCTGTATCGCCAGATGAAAGCCGGCAACCTCTACCGGGTCGGCGCCGAACGTTTTTATCTGAAGGCGACCATGGCCACGCTGGCGGCGACCGCACAGGCCACGCATGCCAAACAGCCCAACGGCCTGTTCACTGCAGCACAGTATCGTGACGCCACCGGCATCGGCCGCACGCTGGCCATCGAAATCCTCGAGACGCTGGACACCCTCATGGTCACCCAGCGCGTTGGCGACGCGCGCAAGATGCGCAAGGATTTTGTACCCATACTTGGCGCCGCAGATCCCGCGCCACCGCCACCACCCGGCGCAGCCGCGGCCAAATCACCCGCAAGCAAACCGCAGCAAGCCAAACGCCCGCCTTTCCGCAACAACCGTTATTGAAAATTTTCTATGCCCACTACTGCATTTGACGTCATCATCATCGGCGAAGGTATTGCCGGACTCGCTACCGCCGGCGCACTGGCCCGCCAGGGCATCACCGCCGCCACCTTTGAACAACAGATTTTTGGTGGCCTCGTGCTCAACGTCAATGAACTCGACCCTGCGCCCCCCGGTGGCGAAGCCGGTGGCGCAGCCTTTGCCGCCGAAATGACTCAGGCCAACGCCGAAGCCGGCGTCACCAGCATCCAGGAGCCGGTCACCGCCATCACCGCCGGCGAGGGCAACTACACCGTCACCACCGAAGGCGGCAAATACCTGGCGCGGCAAATCGTCATCGCCAGCGGCGCCCGGCTCAAAACACTGGGCATCCCCGGTGAAACCGAATTCGAAGGTCGTGGGGTATCGAAATGCGCGGACTGCGACGGCCCGATGTTCCAGAACGAAGCCGTGGCCGTGGTCGGCGGTGGCGACTCCGCGCTGCAAGAAGCACTGGTACTGAGCCAGTACTGCAGCAAGGTCTACCTGATCCATCGCGGCAAAGCCTACCGCGCCCAGCAGCATTTCATAGCCCAGGTCACAGCCAATGCCAAGATCGAGCCGCGCTTCGAAACCACTGTTGAAGCTGCACTCGGCGGCAACATGGTCGAGAAGCTGCGCATCCGCAACGCCGCCGGCACCGAAGAAATCATCTGTGCGGGGCTGTTTGCCTATATCGGCCTGGAACCCAACAACAGTTTTCTGCCTGCCGAAATCAAGCGTGACGCCAACGGGTTTGTGGTCACCAACGACACGCTGGAAACTGCACTTGCCGGCATCTGGGCCGCAGGCGCAGTGCGTAGCGGCTGCGGCGGCAGCCTCGACGACGCCATGGCTGAAGCGACACGGGCGGCTGATGCCGTGGCAGCGCGCCTGAAATAACGCCGGCGTTTCAGGGCTTGGGTACGGCAATTTTCAGCCGCGCCCAGCCCTCATGCCCAAGCCGGCGCAGTGTCTCGATATTGTCGCGGTAAATCTGCCCGGTATCGGGATGCGCGTCGACGGCGCGGGCTACACTGCTTTCACGCAACAGGTGCAGCGTCGGATATGGCGAACGATTGCTGCAGTTGTCGACTTCGTCAGGTTCGGTATCGGCGAACTGATATTGCGGATGAAAACTCGCGACCTGCAGCACGCCGTCCAGTTCCAGATCCGCAACCAGCGCATCCGCCACTTCGAGAAAATCGTTGTAGTCGAGGAAATCACCCATCACCAGCGGATGGATCAACAGCGTGGTTTCGGTCTGCTGTTCATCCGCTGCTGCCAGCGTCTGCAGTTCCGTTGCCAGCGCTTGCAGCAACGCCTCTGCCGTCGTCGCAGCACTGACGACGTAACGGATACGGTCGCCAGCGTATACTGCGCCCGCAAACGGACACAGATTGAGTCCGATCACGGCTTGCTCCAGCCAGTGCCGGGTCGCGGCAATCACAACATCATCAGGCACAGACATGCGATTGATTTTTCAAGGTTGACAACAATTCATTGGTTTAACAATCCAACGTCGTAACAATCCAGACCGTTCGGGCTGAGCCCTTCGGTAAGCTCAGGACAGGCTTTGTCGAGGCCCATTCACCCTTCGACAAGCTCAGGGCGAACGGTGTTATACACATCACTGCACAGTAACCAACACATGGCGCTCAACGCAACCATCTTCAAGATCGACCTCACCATCACCGACATGGACCGCGGATATTACGCCACCCATGCGCTGGTGCTGGCGCGCCACCCGTCTGAAACCGACGAGCGCATGATGGTGCGGTTGCTGGCGTTTGCGCTGAATGCCAGTGCAGCACTGGTGTTTGGCAAGGGCCTGAGCAACGAAGATGAAGCCGCACTATGGCAAAAAGACCTCACCGGCATCATCGAACTGTGGATAGACGTCGGCCTGCCCGACGAAAAAATGGTGCGCAAAGCCTGTGGCCGCGCCAACCAGGTGCGCATCTACACGTACGGCCGCGGTGCCGAACGCTGGTGGGAGAGCATGCGCAGCGCGCTGGCGCGCCCCGACAACCTCAGCGTCATCGACCTGCCGCAGGCCACTACCCAGGAAATGGCCGCGCTCGCACAACGCAACATGCAACTGCAGTGCACGATCCAGGACGACACGGTGTGGCTGACCGACGGCACGCGCACCGTGGAAATCGTGCCGGTCATGTTAAGCGCGGCGCGCAAACCATAAAAAAACCGCCGGTCGCAACCGGCGGTTTTACATTGGGTCTTACCTCGAAGGTGTCACCTCGATTGACCAACCTCTTCCGTTCGCCCTGAGCCTGTCGAAGGGTGAACGGGCTTCGACGAGCTCAGCCCGAACGGTGTTTGGTGTGAATAACAATAATTACTTCTTCAGACCCTTGGCCATGCCCAGCTCCGTCAGGATTTCGGTATAGGTTTTTTCTTCGGCATCCAGATCCTTGGCGAACGTCGCTGAATCGGCATACGCATCAAACCAGCCGTACAACGCCAGCTGTTTTTTCCAGGCATCGGTTTTTACCATCTGCCCGAAAGTCTTGTTCCAGTACGCCAGCACCTCCGGTGAAATTCCCGGGGGTGCAAACACGCCGCGCCAGTGCAGGATAGCCACGTCTATGCCCATCGAACGCCAGGTCGGCACCTGGGCCAGTTCACCCGGCAACGCATTCGGCGCTGACACCGCGATCACCCGCACCTTGCCGGCTTTGACCTGCTCCATGGCTTCCGACAAGCCGGTCGAGATCACCGGCACATGGCCGCCGAGCAACTGGATCATCAGATCGCCGCCGCTCTTGAACGCCACTACCTTAATTTTTTTCGGATCGATGCCGGCGGCCATAATCGGACGCAGGATGTTCATCTGATCATTGCTGGGCACGGTACCGACACCGAACACCACGGAATCCGTATCCTGCTTCAGCTTGTCGAAAACATCCTTGGGCGTTTTGTACGGCGAATCCGCGCGCACCACCCAGGCAATGTATTCCGTAATCAGCCGCGCCACCGGTGTTACATCCCTGTGCGTCAGCTTGGTGGTGCCGACGATGCGGTTGACGTAAATGCGGTTCGATTCGACGTAGAGCACATGCCCGTCGCCTTTTTTCAGGTTCACCTGCGAACGCGCCACATTGCCGCCGGCGCCGCCGACGTTCTTGATCACAAAGTTTTCCGGGAACAGCTTGGTCTCACGCAGCGCGGTATCAATCGCGCGGCCCACGGTATCCAGACCGCCGCCGGCACTGCCCGCGACCACCATTTCCACCGGTTTCTCCGGATAAGCCGCAGCGGAAACGACTTGTGTGCCCATGGCCAAAGCACCAGCCACAGCCACGGCCAGCCACCGCATCGAGCATTTAACTGAGTTCATTGTTTCCTCCTGTTTTTAAATTTTGAGAGCCGCGAAAGTATACCGTGACCGCTGAAATTGTCCTCGTCCGAGCACCACAGTCTGGAATGCGCTTTCGCGCACTAGCCACGACCCCTTACAATGGCACCCGCGCAATACGAAACAACGGAAGGGAATCGCTCCCGGTGGGGCGGCCGGACTTCAAACCCGGTAGGGGCCGCGAGCGGTCCTGTGTGGGTTCGACTCCCACTCTCTTCCGCCATTACACAAGCCGCGCCACGCGGCCGCGTTGACGACAACGCATCAGCAGGAGGATCGCGATGAGCTACGCCACTGAATTATCCAATAAAATCAGCGATTTACAATACAACACCCTGCCGGCGGATGCCGTGCACTGGGCCAAGGTCGGCATCCTCGACACTGTCGGCGTCACCCTCGCCGGCGCCGCTGAAGAGTGCACACGCATCGCGCTGGGTGTGAGCGGTGCGAGCAGCGGACCGTCACTGGTGTTCGGCCACGCACGACGCATCGGCGCACTGGATGCCGCGCTGGTGAACGGCACAGCATCGCATGCGCTGGATTTCGACGATTGCAACAACACACTGGGCGGCCATCCCTCGGCACCTGTGTTGCCGGCACTGTTTGCACTCGCCGATGAAATCGGCGCCACCGGCCAGGACTTCATCGCCGCGTATGTCGCCGGCTTTGAAACCGAATGCAAGCTGTCGATGGCAGTGAATTTTTATCAATACACCCGAGGCTGGCATCCGACGGCAACCCTCGGCGTGTTCGGCAGCGCCGCCGCCTGCGCACATCTGCTGAAACTGTCGGTGGAACAGACCGCCACCGCACTGTCGATGGCCGCCTCGTTTTCCAGCGGCGTCAAATCCAACTTCGGCACCATGACCAAACCGCTGCACGTCGGCCACTGCTCGCGCAACGGCCTGTTCGCTGCGCTGATGGCGCGCGACGGCTTTACCGCCGGACCGCAGGCCTTTGAACACAAGCAGGGTTATTTCGAAGTCTTCAACGGCGCCGGCAATTACGACACCGAAAAAACCATGCCCGCCTGGGCCAACCCGCTGGACATCACCCGCCCCGGCATCGCGATCAAGTCCTACCCCTGCTGCGGCAGCACGCATCCGGCGATCGACTGCATGCTGGAGTTGGTGCACAAACACAAGCTGACGCCGGACAATGTCGCAAAAATTGAATCCTGGACCCACCCGCGCCGGCTGGAACACACCAACCGCCCCGATCCACAGTCTTCACTCGACGCCAAGTTCAGCGTGCAATACACGCTGGCCCGCGCACTGAAGGACGGCACGATCAAAATCGAACAGTTCGAAGGCGACACCTGGAAAGACCCGGCCACGCGCGCAATCCTGCCGAAAGTCCATTCCACCACCTACACCACCGCGCAGTTCCCCGCCGACAACCACTTCGGCGCCGAAGTGAAAGTCACCATGACCGACGGCCGTGTCGTCAGCACCAAGATCGACCAGGCCCTGGGCCGCAGCGTCGACAAGCCGCTGCCGGCGGACAAGCTCAAGGAAAAATTCGACAACTGCGCAGCACGCGCGTTATCCACCGACAACGTGGCACGGCTGTATGCGGCAATACAAGATTTCGAGAATGTGCAGGACGTCAGAGAGATTGCAGCACTGGCCGCTGGACGCGGTGCGCCCAAGCTCGTTGCAGCTTAACAACCACCGGGATATTCATCCCAGATTCGGGCTTTCGCATTTTCTCCTTTTGCGGAATGGATCGGTCTCTGTTGTTGCATGCCACATGCTTCGGGGTTAATGTCGTCACATCCGATATCCAATCGGCCAATCTGCGATTGTGCAAACAAGGCCTTAGTTAGGCCTTCAGCACTTACGGGAGACCCGCAATGATGGACCTTCGTGCATCAAGAGTCGCGACCACCCTAGCTTGCGTGCTGGCAGCGTTTGTTGCAAATGGCCCGGCGTGGAGCGCCTATCCGGAAAAAACCGTCCGGGTGATCGTGCCTTCGCCGCCGGGCGGCGGCAACGATCTCATGGCACGGCTGGCGGGGCAGAAGCTCGCCGAATCCTGGGGCAAGCAGGTGCTGGTGGACAATCGCCCCGGCGCTGGCGGTGCTATCGCCTTCGAGATGGCGGCGCAATCTGCACCCGACGGCTACACGCTGCTGCTCGGGAGCACCAATCTGACGGTGCTGCCAGATATTCAGAAGGTGAATTACCATCCCATCGAGGATTTCGTGCCCATATCGCTTCTCGCGAAGTCGATGAATATTCTCCTGGTGCATCCCTCGGTACCGGTGAAGTCGGCAAAGGAACTGATCGCGCTCGCGAAGTCGCGGCCGGGCAAGCTCAACTACGGGACCACCATCGCGACATCGGTGCATCTCGCGGCCGAGCTGTTCAAGGCGAAGGCCGGGGTCAATATCGTGATGGTGCCGTACAAGGGCATGGGCCCGGCGCTGGTGGAACTCCTCGCGGGCCAGGTGGATGTCGCGTTCGCCAATCCGGCCGCGTCGCAGGCTTTCGTGAAATCCGGCCGAATGCGGGCGCTGGCCGTGACCGGCGAGAAACGCTCCGCCTTGCTGCCGAACGTGCCGACGATCGCGGAGGCGGCGATCCCGGGATACGAGGCAAGCACGTGGTGGGGCATACTAGCGCCCGAGGGCACGCCGGCTGCCATCGTCGCGGAGGTGAATGGGAAACTGGCTGCCGCGCTCACGCATCACGACGTGATGGATCGCATTGCCGCCCTCGGCGCGGATCTGGTCGGAGGGTCACCCGAGCGCCTTGCCGCGCACCTGAACGCCGAAATTCCCAAGTGGCGCGAGGTCATACGCGCGGCGAACATCAAGTTCTAGAATACTGAATACACAACCTCACGGACAGGAGAACACCGGAATGGGCGTCGAGCGTCACGATATCAGCGGGCACCTGAGCAAGGTCGTCGAGCACAACGGCACCGTTTACGTTGCCGGCACCACGGCCGAGGACCGGTCGGTCGGGATGAAGCAGCAGACCGAGCAGGTGCTCACGAGGATCGACGGGTTGCTCGCCAAGAGCGGCACGAACAAGTCGAAGCTGCTGTCCGCGACCGTCTATATTTCGGATATGGCACAAAAAGCGGCGATGAACGAAGCGTGGCTCGCGTGGATAGACCACAAGAATCCTCCGACGCGCGCCTGCGTAGCGGTGGAGCTCGGCACCCCGGAAACGCTGGTGGAAATCGTCGTCACGGCCGCCAAGTAGCTGCTACCGGGTGATCGAGACAGGTCGAACGAAGCGGAATCCACCATGACGAATGACGAACTGCGTCTTTGCAACATCGAGGATCTTCGGCAGATAGCCAGGAAGCGGCTGCCTCGCCCCATATTCGAGTACATTGACGGCGCCGCGGAGGACGGGATGGCGCTCCGGAACAACCGCGAGGTGTACCGGTCGCTCAACCTCAAGAACCGGGTCCTGCGAGATGTGTCGAAGCGCTCGACTGCGACTGAGATCTTCGGCAGGAAAATCGCCATGCCCTTCGCCATTTCGCCGACGGCATCGGCGGGCCTGATGTGCGACGGTGGCGAAGTGGCGCTCGCTAGGGCTGCGGCCCGTATGGGCGTGCCGTGCACCGTAGCCACCAATTCGCTGACTCCCCTGGAGGAGATAGTCGAGGCGGCCGACGGCAACCTCTGGTTTCAACTTTATATGTGGGTGGACAAGAGCCTGCGGATGGCATTCGTCGATCGGATCAAGGCGGCCGGCTTCGACACCCTGCTCGTCACGGTCGACGGCTCGGTCGGCGCCAATCGCGAGCACGACCGAAAGAGCGGCTACACCATGCCGCTGCGCTACACGCCGAAGTTGGTTGCGGGGGTGCTCTCCAATCCTGGCTGGTGCCTGCGCGTGCTGGCTCCGCAGTACCTGAAGCGCGGCTCCTTCCGGAAGGCGAACTACCCGGCGGAGTTCTCGAGCAAGCTCACCGACAAGCCCACCGACCACGAGCTCACCAAGCCGGACACCCAGTGCTGGGACGACATCAAGCACATCCGCGACATCTGGCCGGGCCACATGCTGGTCAAGGGTTTGCAAAGCTGGGAAGACGTCGTGCTTGCCGCGGACAACGGCATGGACGGCGTCGTCCTTTCGAACCATGGCGGTCGCTACCTGGACAGCGCACCGTCGCCGCTCCAGGTGGTGCCGGAGGTGCGCAGGGCCGTCGGCGACCGGTTGAAGATCATCATCGACAGCGGCGCGCGGCGCGGCGCCGATATTGTGAAGGCGATCGCCATGGGGGCGGACATGGTCATGTCCGGCCGGCCTACGCTTTATGGTGCGGCTGCCGCCGGAGAAGCCGGCGCCTATCGTGCGCTCGAGGTGTTTCAGACCGAGATGGACCGGGTCATGGCGCAACTCGGACTCAACCGCGTCGAGGAAATCACACCGCACGTTTTCTGGAATCCGCCGGACTGGGTTCCCAGACCCAAGGGTGCCCGGATCGTTGAGCAGATTGATCCGCCAACCCAGCAGTTGGAACATTTTCGGTGAGCGCAAACGAACGGCTTGGTTGGTAGGACTAGTCGTTAGCCAGAAGCGATGCAGTCAACCGCGTACACGCACCTCGCGCCTTGGCTGTGCCCACCTTTTTCTCAGCATCGTCAAAAACTCCTGCGCTGCCGGTGACAGCGTCACGCCGCGCCGGCGAATCACCGCCAGCGTACGCGTCAATTTCGGTTCCACCAGCGGCCGGCTGACCAGCCCGGTATTGCGCCGGCCTGACAAAGCTAGCATGGGCACGGCGATGACACCGATGCCGGCCTCGACCATGCCCAGTCCGGTCCAGAATGAATGCTGCACTTCGTAGGTCCAGCGCTGCTGCGGCAGATTGCTGGGCAGGCCGAAATCCAGCAGGGCGCGGTTGCCGCTGAGGCGGCCGACAGTGATGACCCGATGCTCCCCAAGTTCAGCCCATTTCACGGTGCGGCGCTTCGCCAGCGGATGATCCTTGCGGCAGGCCAGCACAAACGGGTCATCAAACAGCGGCTCGGTCTCGATCTCGGGTTCGTCAGCGCCCGACAGTGTCAGACCGAACTCGGCCTCGCCGCGCAACACCGCCTGCAGCACTTCATTGGCGTGCACATCGAGGATGCGGATGCGGTTGTCCGGATGTTTCGCGCTGTATTCGCGAATCACTGTCGGCAGGATGTGGATGGCGGCCGTGGGCACGCAGGCCAGCGCAACCTGGCCGGAGCCATGTTTCGCCATTTCGCGCATCCCGGCGAATGAGGTTTCCAGTTCCTCGATCAGCCGGCGTGCCTGCGGCAGGAAATCGCGCCCCACCGCGGTCAGCCGCACGCGGCGTGTAGTGCGATCGAGCAGGCGCACACCCAGATCTTCTTCCAGTTTGCTGATGCGGCGCGACAGCGCCGATTGGGACAGGAACAACGCGCCGGCAGCTTTCTGGAAAGTGCCGAGTGCGGCGATGCGGGTAAAGGCCTGCAGGCCCTGGACGTCGAGGTTCATGTGTATCCGTTCATGCGCATAGATTCATGTGCAGGTATTCATGCACGGCCATACATGCACAGCCATTCATGCGTGATAGGAAACAATTATTGCAATAATCTCATTTTACTCAAGAGTGCCTCGCACTCATAATGTTCGACTCGTAAAAATTCTCGAAAAAGGCCTGTAAAAATGTCGGATTTTGATGTGATCGTCGTCGGTAAAGGCAATGCCGCCTTGTGCGCAGCCCTGTCGGCCCATGACCAGGGTGCCCGTGTCGTCTTGCTCGAAGCCGCCAATGAAGACGAATCCGGCGGCAACAGCCGTTTCGCCGGCGGCGTGATGCGCTTCGCCTACAACACCGTAGAAGACCTGACGCGCGTCACCGACATCACGCCGGAAGAAATCGCCAACAGCGATTTCGGCACCAATACCCGCGAGGAATTCCTCGACAAGTTCTACCAGTTGACCAGCTATCGCACCGACCCCGATCTGTCGGAGTATCTGGTCAACGAAAGCCTGGAAACCATGGTGTGGCTGCGCTCCAAGGGCGTGCGTTTCGTGCCGAACTGGGGCCGCCAGTCGGCGATGGTCGATGGCAAGCGCAAGTTTTTCGGCAACATGCCTATTGAAGTCAATGGCGGCGGCGCCGGACTGGTGCAGTTTCTCGATAAGGCGGTGCAAAAGGCCGGCATCGAAGTTAAATATGAAACCCGCGCCATCAACCTGATCTACGACGGCGCCACCGTCAGCGGTGTACGCGTGCGGCAGAAGGGCAAGGCGTTCGACATCAAGGCGAAGTCGGTGATCCTCGCCTGCGGCGGCTTCGAAGCCAATCCGGAAATGCGCGCACGTTATCTGGGGCCGGGCTGGGAACTGGCGAAGGTGCGCGGCACACGTTACAACGTCGGCGACGGCCTGAAAATGGCACTGGATATCGGTGCGGCGCCCTACGGCAACTGGTCAGGCTGCCATGCCACCGGCTGGGACCGTTACGCACCTGAATTCGGCGACGTCAATGTCGGCGACCAGTTCCAGAAACACAGCTACATTTTCGGCCTGCTGATCAATGCCGAAGGCAAACGATTTGTTGATGAAGGCATCGACTTCCATTCCTTCACTTACGCCAAGTACGGCGGCGAGGTATTGAAGCAGCCGAGCCAGTTCGCGTGGCAGGTATTTGATTCGAAAGTCACCAAGCTGCTGCGCTCGGAATACCGCATCAAGTTTGTGACCAAGGTCAGCGCCAACACGCTGGAAGAACTGGCGACCAAGCTTGAAGGGGTGAACCCCGAGGGTTTCCTGAAAACCGTGAACGACTACAACAAGGCAGTGATGAAGGATGTGCCGTTCAACCACGTGGTCAAGGACGGCAAGGGCACCACCGGCATAGAGCCGGCGAAATCGAACTGGGCGCAGGCGCTGGACACCCCGCCCTACGACGCCTATTCGACGACCTGCGGCATCACCTTCACCTTCGGCGGCCTGCGCATCGACAAGGACACCGCACAGGTGGTTGATTCCAACCAGTTGCCGATCCCCGGCCTCTACTGCGCCGGTGAAATGGTCGGCGGCCTGTTCTATTTCAACTACGCCAGCGGTACCGGGCTGGTGTCGGGAGCGGTGTTTGGCAAGCTGGCGGGCGCGGCTGCCGGTCAGAGCGCCAAACAATAAGTAAGACAGCAGATGCCCCCCGGGAAAGCACCGCTGCTCGCCGATGCCACGCGTGATCTCGCGCGTTTCGGCGCCGCACTGAAATACGCTGACATCCCTGCCGATGTCCTCGCCCGCATCAAGCTGAGCCTGCTCGACAGAAGTGGCCCCGCAAATCTGGACAGCGCTATAAGTGGAAACTCCGGGCACAATAATGCTAGACCGAGACTGGTCTGGCGACAAGGAGTTACTGATGAAGAAGAAGGCATCGGGTCGGCGTACGCGC
>Ga0209702_10000198_pt1 | contig 119880 bp, 112 predicted proteins | sample FRY01_FD_187210 | JGI IMG/M metagenome (GOLD analysis project Ga0209702, IMG submission 187210) | Freshwater microbial communities from Lake Fryxell liftoff mats and glacier meltwater in Antarctica - FRY-01 (SPAdes) (version 2) | ecosystem: Environmental > Aquatic > Freshwater > Ice > Glacier...
GTCGAGATTTTGAGTGCGATGCAGGATGTGGTGCCGGAGTTGCCCGAGGTAGATCTTGCGGTGATGGCGAGCCTCGCGACGCTCGGTGAAATCGTGACGTACCTCACCGCGCAGGCCGGTGGCACAACGTCCGCGGCGATCGCACCGGTTGCTGTGCCGGTTGCTGTGCCGGTTTCTGTGCCGGTTTCTGTGCCGGTTTCTGTAGAGGAGATGACGCCGAAGTTGTTGGGTGTGGTGTCGGATCGGACGGGTTATCCGTCGGAGATGTTGACGATGGATATGGAGTTGGAGTCGGATCTGGGGATTGATTCGATTAAGCGTGTCGAGATTTTGAGTGCGATGCAGGATGTGGTGCCGGAGTTGCCCGAGGTAGATCTTGCGGTGATGGCGAGCCTCGCGACGCTCGGTGAAATCGTGACGTACCTCACCGCGCAGGCCGGTGGCGCAGCGCCCGACGTTCTGCCAACCGTTCTGCCAACCGCGTCGTTATCCGACGCAGCTCCCCCGGCTGACTCAGCGGACCGAGCAGCGAGCGGCTTCGGTCGATTCGTCGTGCGGGCGCATTCGCTGCCGCTGCCGGGCTCACCGCTTCCCGGGTTACTTGACTCCCCGATTGCAGTCGTCGGCGATCCGGACGGCATCGGAACGGCGCTCGTCGCCGCGCTGGCTGCCGCCGGCGCAGACGCTCGGCTGATCGACGCCAGCGGCGATACCGACGTCACTGGCGATACCGATCAGCACAGTGTCATCTACCTGGGCAATCTTCATGCGGTGACCGATTCGGCGAAGGCGAGCTCACTCAGCCGAGATGCATTCGAAGCGGCCAAGGCCTTCGCTCCCGGCGCGGCGTCGGGCGGCATCTTTATAGCAGTCGACGACCAGGGTGGCACCTTTGCAACGACCGGCGGTGACGCCGATCGGGCATGGGCCGGCGGGCTTGCTGCGCTGATGCGCACCGCTGCAATCGAGTGGCCCTCGGCGTCGGTGAAAATGATCGACATCGATGGCGCTGGCCGCGCAGCGCAACTCGTTGCCGCCGACATCGCCAGCGAACTCCTCAACGGTGGAGCCGATCGAGAGGTCGGCCTCGGCGCCGACGGAACACGTATCGGCCTGCGCGCTGAGCCGGTCGACGTGACCGCAGGAACGCTGCCCATCGGCGCTGACGACGTCGTCGTCGTGTCTGGAGGCGGGCGCGGCGTCACCGCGGCAACGACCATCGAACTGGCCCGATCATCGCAGGCAGCCTTCGTGCTGCTCGGTCGTTCGGCGCTCACCGATGAGCCCGAGCACTATGGCGCAGCCCACGACGATGCTGCCTTGAAGCAGTTGCTGCTCGCCGAGTCCAAGGAAGCCGATGAAAAGCTCACCCCGGCGAAGTTGAAGAAGCAGGTCGGTGGGGTGCTCGCCAACCGAGAGATCCGAGCCACGCTGGCATCAATCGAAGGTGCGGGCGGCCGAGCGACCTACCTGGCCGTTGACATCACTGACGCGGCAGCGGTTGCCAGTGCACTCGAGTCGGTGCGAACCGAGGTTGGGCCGATCACCGGCCTGATCCACGGTGCTGGCGTCCTCGCCGACAAGCTGATCGCCGACAAGTCGACAGCACAGTTCAAGATGGTCTTCAACACCAAGGTCGAAGGACTTCGGAACCTGCTCGATGCCACCGCAGCCGATCAGCTCGCTGTGCTGTGCCTGTTCTCGTCGGTCGCAGCTCGAACCGGAAACGTCGGCCAGGCCGACTACGCGATGGCCAACGATGTGCTGAACAAGGTTGCTGCTCACGAGCGAGCACGCCGCGGCGACAGCTGCGTGGTGAAGTCGCTCGGCTGGGGTCCGTGGGCGGGCGGCATGGTGACGCCGGCCCTCAAGACTCACTTCGAATCGATGGGTGTCGAGCTGATCGACCTCGATGTTGGGGCGCGCATGCTCGTCGATGAACTGTCAAGCCCCCAGACCGACCAGGTCGAGATCGTCCTGGGGGGCGGCGTGATCGCGCCCGCAAGCCAACGGATCAATGCATGACCCGAGTCCAAGGGTGAGTACTTTCTCGCCGATCGCCATCGTCGGGCGCGCCTGCGTGCTGCCCGGCGCCATGTCTCCGGCGGAACTCTGGGACTGCGTGGTGTCGGGCGCCGACTTGACCTCGACGGTTCCGAAAGATCGATGGGGCATCGCTCCGGCGGACGTACTCTGTGATCCAGACGACGACAGCACCGATCGAACCTGGTCTGACCGCGGGGGCTACGTCTCTGGCTTCGACGAAGTGTTCGACGCCAATGGCTTCGGCCTTCCTGCAGATGAGATCACTCGCCTTGACCCGGTCTTCCAGTGGACGTTCCACACCGCACGCGAAGCACTCCGCGACGCCGGCTACGCCGAGCGAGATGCGGCGCGTTTCGGCGCCGTGTTCGGCAACCTTTCATTCCCGTCAGCCAGCATGGCGGCGTTCGCTCAGTCGGTCCACCTTGCTGACGGAAACGCTGCTGACGGAAACGCTGCTGACGGAAACGCTGCTGACGGAAACGCTGCTGACGCCCGCAACCGGTTCATGTCGGGGCTCCCGGCGCTCATGCTGGAGCGCGCACTCAGCCTCGGTGTCGGCGCCATGGCACTCGACGCGGCATGTGCAAGCAGCTTGTACGCCATCAAGCTGGCATGCGATCGCCTGCACGACGGTGAGGCCGACCTGATGTTGGCCGGCGCGGTGAACTGCGCCGACGATCTGTTTATTCACCAGGGCTTCACCGCACTCAACGCGTTGAGCCCGACCGGCCAGTCGCGGCCGTTTCACCCTGACGCGAACGGTCTCGTCCCCGCCGAGGGTTGCGGCTTCGTGGCACTCCGTCGGCTCGACGATGCAGTTCGTGATGGCGACACGATCCACGGAATTATCCGCGGCGTCGGCCTGTCGAACGATGGCCGTGGACGAGGCATGCTCGCCCCGGCAGTCGACGGCCAGGTCCGAGCCATGCAGACAGCGTTCGACGTCGCCGGCATCACGCCGCACGACATCTCGTTGCTCGAATGCCACGCAACAGGAACGAGCGTCGGCGATGCCACCGAGATCGAGTCGAGTGCTCGAGTCTATGCGGACTGCTCCGACCTCCCGATTGGCTCGTTGAAGTCGAATACCGGGCACCTCATCACCGCGGCCGGTGTTGCAGGGGTCATCAAGGTCATCGAGGCAATGCGCAACGAGGTGCGGCCTCCGACACTGCACGTCGACGACGAACTCGCCGCGCTCGGCGACTCACCGTTCCGTGTCCTCAGTGCAGCCGAGCCATGGGCCCGTGGCGATGTCGCTGACGGCGTACTCCGGGCGGGCATCTCGGCCTTCGGTTTCGGCGGCAACAATGCGCACCTCATCCTTGAAGAACCGACGACTGCAGCACAGCTCGTCGCTGACGATGCTGAATCCACCGACCCGAACAGCGCTCCACCAGCTGTTCAAGCCGTGCCGATCGCCATCGTTGGCATTGGCATTGCGGCAGCCAGCGCGGTCGGGCTGCCGGCGTTCCGTGATGCTCTCCTGGAGAACACCCCGTGCCTCGACGCGGAGGGCACCGGGCGACTGCCCGACATTGAACTCCAGCTCTCCGCGCAGAAGTTTCCACCGAACGATCTCAAGGCGGCGCTCAGCCAGCAACTCGTGATGCTGCAGGTCGCCGATGAGGCGTTGGCGACCGTTGGAACGCTGCCAACTGACACGACGGGCATCTACGTCGGAATGGGCACCGACCCGGAAGCCGCCCGATTCGGAACTCGCTGGCGGCTCGCTGCTCAGCATGACGGCACATCTGCGTCGCTGGCCGCCGCCCGCGATCTCGTTGGCCCATCGCTGACTGCTGCTGGCGTGCTCGGCACGATGCCGAACCTGGTCGCCAACCGGCTGAACAGTCAGTACGACGTGGCTGGGCCGAGCTTCACCGTGAGCGGTGAGGAACACAGCGGCCTTGACGCGTTCCGGATTGCCGCACGAGCACTCCGCTCCGGCGACATCGATGCAGCGCTCGTCGGCGCAGTCGACCTTTCCTGCAACCCGGTCCATATTGCCGCTGCGATAACTGCGCTGACCGTAGACCGTCGCGTTCCAGGCGACGCAGCCGTCATGCTCGTGTTGAAGCGACTCGACGATGCCGAGCGTGATGGCGACACCGTGTATTCACTCGTGTGCGATGCGCCGCGCGACGAGAACGGCAACGCTGCAGACCCCGGCTCGGTGAGCGACCTCCGTTTGGGATTGGGTCAGGGCGCCCGGTCGATCACGGACCTGTTTGGCCACGCTCATGCAGCATCGGGGTTGGTGCACGTCGCGGCAGCTGCTGTCATGCTGCACCACCGCGTGTCGCTCGGCGACGTTCCGTTGATCGCATCGAACCCTGAGCAAGGCAGTGGCTTGCCCGATGGCGCTGGCCCGCGAACCGTGTCGGTCGAGACGACGGCCATGGATGGCATCGTGCACCGCTCGGTACTCCTCGCCGAAGCAACGAACCACTTCGCGCCAAGCCGAGCGACACCACCTGCGCTGCACATCTATTCGGGCGCAAACGCAGCAGCGGTCCTCGACGCACTGGCGGCGCGACGTGAATCCTCCGAGGGCCCAGCGCGGCTCGTGATCGTTGCTGCCGATGCTGAACAGCTTGCCGAGCGAGCAGCGCGGGCCGAGCAGCACATCACAGCTGGCAAGCCTGCAGGAACCGGTGTGCACTTCGCTGCCGCGCCGATCGAAGGCGAACTGGGTTTCGTGTTCACCGCCGGGGGAGCGGCATACAATGGCATGGGCGCTCAACTGTTCCGTGCACTTCCCGAATCGATCACTCCGATCTCGACCAACTTCCCGCTCGGTCAGATCTCGAACTGGGTCAACGATCCCGACCACGTGCCGCTGCCTGCCGACTACCTGTGGGGCACCGCGCTGCTCAGCCAAGCGCACGCCGAGATCACGTTGGGTCTCCTCGGTCTCAAACCGTCGGCAGCGATTGGCTACTCGTCAGGTGAAAGCAACGTGCTCTACGCATTTGGCGTGTGGCGCGACATGGACGCAATGCGTCGCGAGATCGACGAGACGGGAATGCTCACCAACGAGATCGCCGTCGACTTCGACGCCGTCGCCCGAGCTTGGAACGTCGACCGGGCCGACTGGGCCGTGTGGAACGTGCTCGCCCCGATCGACGATGTGCGCGCTGCAATCGCCGACGAGCCCCACGTCCACCTCATGCTGATCAACACCGAACGCGACCTTGTGATCGCCGGTGATGCGCACGTGTGCCGTTCCATCGTTGACACCTTTGGAGCGCGGCGCTGCCGCCCCGTCGGCTACAACCTCGCCTGCCACGTTCCAGAGGTCGCCGCAGAGTTCCACCAGCCGTGGCTCGACGTGCACACGCGCGACGTGACGCCGGTACCAGGGGTGCGGTTCTATTCGAACGGTGTCGGCGGGACGTACGACATCAGCACCGAGAACTGTGCTGCAGCGATCACACGCCAGGCCGAGACGACCGTCGACTTCCCGGCGACGATCCGGGCCGCCTACGACGACGGTGTGCGCATTTTCGTTGAGCATGGCCCGGCTGGAGCATGCACCAACTTCATCCGCGAGATCCTGGGCGACGATGTGCTCGCCCTGCACCTCGACCGCCGCGACAGCAACATCGAACAACTCTTCGATGTGTGCGCTGCGTTGGTCGCTGCCGGCGTCGAGGTCGATCACCACGCGCTGACTGCCAGGCTGAGCCGGTACACACCTGAGCGCGCGGCCCTCGATGGCCCGATCATGTCGTTCCCTGCCCATCGCCCTCCCGTCCGCCGCAACACACAGCCGGCGGTCGCGCACCAGACGATGGCGCCGGCTCCAGCGCTGCTGTCCATTTTCGCCTCGATGGCGGAACGCGACCGACCGACCGAGGAAGTACCAAGCGTCGATGCGGTCGATGCGGTCGATGCGGTCGATGTGTCATGGCCTGCAGCCGTGGCCGTGCCGGTCGCCCAACTTGGAGGTGCAGCGCCGAGGCACTCGGTAGCCGCCAGCGCAGCGGATGTGATGCAAGAGCAGATCACGGCGATGGCCGCGATGCACCAGAGCTTCGTGGCGCAGCAGGCTGCCATCCACGAACAGTTCCTCGCTGCCCGATCCAGCTCACTCGACCTGCTGACTCGTGTTGTGATTGCCCAGCCCGCAGCTCTCGAGCTGGCGCAGATTGTTCAGCCGTTGCCAGCTGCTCTGGTTGTTGCCCAGCCGGCCGTCCAGACCACCGTCGAGCCAGCGCCCACCGTTCCACCAGCACCGGCACTGCGTATCGAACGGCATCCCGGTCCGAAGTGGGACAAGGCGCAGCTCGAGATCCATTCATCCGGACGCATCTCGGAACTGTTTGGAGCGCTCTTCGAGGCGCAAGATCAGTACGCAGTGCAGTGCCGCATGCCCGAGCCGCCACTCCTACTTGCTGACCGGGTGACCGGCATGGTTGCTGATGTCGGCGTGTTGGGTGTCGGGACCATCTGGACAGAAACCGACATCGAGCCGGGTGCCTGGTACCTCAACGACGGCTACATGCCTGCCGGGTTCATGATCGAGTCAGGTCAGGCCGATCTGATGCTGATCAGCTACATGGGCATCGATTTACTCAATAAGGGTGAGCGGTCGTATCGCCTGCTCGGCTGCACAATGACGTGCCACGGTGACCTTCCGACGGTCGGCGACACGCTCGAGTATGAGATCCGAATCACCGGCCACGCTAAGCACGGCGACATTCGGCTGTTCTTCTTCGAATACGACTGCATCGTCGACGGCGAGTCGCGACTGACCGTTCGTGATGCACAGGCTGGATTCTTCAATCAACAAGAACTCGCGGACGCACTCGGTGCACTCTGGACCCCCGAAACAGGACAGGCCGACCTGCGTGCCGATGCCCGCGTCGACGCACCACCGATTGCCTGCACGAAGTCGGCATTCACCTCCGAGGAGGTCCGAGCCTTCAGCGAAGGACGCGCCGTCGAGTGCTTCGGCCCGGGCTTCGAGTGGACCGAGACGCACACCCGTACGCCAAAGATTCAGGCCGGTGACCAACTCTTTATCGACGAGATCACCGACTTCGATCCGACGGGCGGGCCGTGGGGGCGCGGCTTCATGCGCTGCGAGTCGACCATTGCTGCCGACGCGTGGTTCTTCGACGGGCACTTCAAGAACGACCCGTGTATGCCAGGCAACTTCATGGTCGAAGCGTGCATCGAAGCGATGTCGTTCTACCTCGCAGCACTGGGCCACACGGTCCGTGTCGACGGATGGCGGTTCCAACCGCTGCCGGAACAACCCTTCGAGTTGAAGTGTCGCGGCGAGATCAACCCGCAGACGGATCGGGTCGCCTACGAGCTCTACGTCGAAGAGGTCTGGGATGGCCCGCACCCGACGATCATTTGCGACGTCCTTGGATTCGTCGACGGCAAGGCCGCATTCCACGCGCACCGCCTCGGCGTCGAACTCGTCCCCGGCTGGCCGCTCACCTCGAGGCCTGAGGTGTGGGAGAACGTGGTCGAACCGGTCGCTGTCGCCACCGACGCACAGGGGTTCCCGTTCGACTGGAAGGCGATGATCTCGTGCGCGTGGGGCAAGCCATCAGAAGCGTTTGGGTCGATGTACGAGGCGTTCGACATCACCAGGAGATCCCCTCGGTTGCCGGGCGAGCCGTATCACTTCATCAGTCGCGTCACCCAGATCCATGGCGATCTCGACGACTGCAAGGCCGGCCTCGAGATCATCTGCGAATACGACATCCCTGACGACGCCTGGTACTTCGACGAAAACGGCGCCGAAACCATGCCGTTTGCCGTGCTGCTCGAAGCTGCACTGCAGCCCTGCGGCTGGGTTGCCTCTGCGGTTGGCTCGGCGAACAACGTCGACGAGGATCTGCTGTTCCGCAATCTTGACGGCACGGGCACCGTGGTCGACGAGCTGACGCGGACGTCCGGCACGCTGTCGACGCACGTCAAGCTCACGAGTGTTTCGCGCGCTGGCGGGATGATCGTCGAAGGGTTTGAGGTTGTCTGTTCCCTCGGCGATCGGGTCGTCTACACGATGGAAACCGTCTTCGGATTCTTCCCACCGGCGGCCTTCGAAGACCAAGTCGGATTGCCGGTCACCAGCGACCATCATGCACTCAGTGAGCTGATCGCGGCGCATGCGCCGGCCAAGACCGACCTCACTGTTCGGCCGGAGCGGTTCTGTTCAGGCACAGCCCGTCTGGCCAACGACATGCTGCTGATGGTTGATCGTGTTGCCCACGTTCAGACCGAGGGCGATGCCGGGCTCGGGATCATCGTGGGGGAGAAAGACGTCGACGTCTCCGAGTGGTTCTTCAAGGCGCACTTCTTCCAAGACCCGGTGCAGCCGGGCTCGCTCGGTGTCGAAGCACTCCTCCAACTCCTGCAGTACTTCATGCTCGACACGGGGATGGATGCCGACGTCGACGATGCACGGTTCGAACCGCTGCTGCTCGGTGCGCCGATGGTCTGGAAGTACCGCGGTCAGGTGACTCCAAAGAACGAGATGATCACGACGGTGATGGAGATCACCGAGGTCGGGGTCGACGACGTCGGGCCGTTCGTCATCGGCGCCGGTTCGCTCTGGTGCGACGGGCTTCGCATCTATGAGGTGTCGAACATGGGGATGCGCCTGGTGTCAGGTGCGCCAAGTGACGTATCTCTGCTGTCTGACTCAGTCGAGGTTCTTGACGACAACACCGCGCAGACAACCGCGCCCAACACCGCGCACCCAACCGGGCAGACCGAACTTGCCATCAGCGTCGGCCTGTCGCATCACCCGCAACTGATCGATCATGTGGTCAACGGCGTCCCCGTCGTACCGGTTGTCTTCGTCATCGAGTGGTTCGCCCGACTCGCTGCAGCAAACTGCCCAGACCTGCACCTCGTCGGTCTGGCCGACCTCCGTGTGCTCAGCGGCCTGATCGCCAAGGACTATTTCAGTGGCGGCAGCCTCGACCTGGTCGCTGAAGTGATCGACTCAGTAGCTCTCGGCGATGGTCGCCAGTTGAGTCGCCAGTTGACCCTGCAGCTCACGAACACGGCGACCGGCAGAGCCCACTACCGATGTACTGCGCACATGGCTCCGACCGCGCCATTGGCTGTTGGCCTTGCCGACAGCAACCCTGCAACCGTGGTCGGCAGCGAGCCCTGGTCGTCGGAAATTTACTTCGGCGACGTCTTGTTCCACGGCCCAGCCTTCCGTGTGATCGAAGAGATCGTCGGCGTGTCGGAGTTGGGCATCGATGCGCGCTGCTGGGGCGTCAGAGCGGTTGGTTGGCCGAACGAGACATGGACATCGGACCCGGCGCTGCTCGACGGAGCCTTGCAACTCGCGCTGCTGTGGACCGAACGCCAACTCGGTCTGCCATCACTGCCGACCGGAATCGGCACGGTGCGACTGCTCTCTGAGCCGATGTTCGGGCAACACACGATGGTGCTCGTCGGCCGCCGAACTTCGGCGCATATGGTGGTGTGCGACGTTGAGATCCGATCCGCCGCTGGCGACGTCGTCGCCCAACTCGAGGGCATCGAAACTCATGTCATCGCCCAACCCGAATCGAAATCTGAATTGCCATCCGAAGACTGACTCGTCAGGACGCCGCACGGCTCCTCGTCCGCCTCGAATCTTACGACTCGCTGAGTGCTCAGGTGGTCGTGGGAGAATGCCCGAATGGCAGCCAACAGTCGTCTCACGGTCGCCGATCTTCGTGCGAGCAAAGGCACACGGCAGTACACCGACGTCTACGTGTCGAGCGCTGACGAGGCCGCCGCTGCAGTAGACGGCGGGATCGACATGATCACCATCCAGGACTCTCAGATGAGCACCGAGATGCGAGCTGCTGCCGGCACTGCCTTCATCGTGGTCGGGCTTGACTACGGCCAGGTCGTCACGACCGATGACTACTTGCGTGCGGCGTTCTCGGCGATCAACGATGGCGCTGATGCGTGCTGGTGCGCTGCGTCGCTGCAAACGATTGAGCGATTGGCGGCCGAAGGGATCCCGGTTGTCGGCCACGTCGGCCTCATCCCGCAGCGTCGTACCTGGACCGGCGGGTTCAAGGCAGTGGGCAAGACGGCGACCACGGCGATGGAGGTGTGGCGCCAGACGTGCGCATTGGTCGATGCTGGCGCATTTGCCGCAGAGATCGAAGTGGTGCCCGAACCGGTTGCCACGGCGATCAGCGCGAAGACGAGCCTCGTGATGATCTCGATGGGCTCAGGTCCGAACTGTGATGCGCAGTACCTGTTCAGTACTGACGTGTTGGGAACAAACACTGGTCATGTCCCACGACACGCGAAGCAGTACGCCGACCTGCGAACCGAACTCGATCGAATCCAAGAGATGCGGGTGGCGGCCTACGCAGCATTCGCCGATGACGTTGCCTCGGGCGGTTTCCCAGATGCAGCACGATTGGTTGGCATTGACCCTGGCGAATTGGCAATGTTCGCGGCTGCCCTCGACGCCGAACAATGACCACACCGAGCACTATCGAAACTGAGCGGCTACTCCTGCGCCCGTTCCAGGGCGACGACTTTGAGCCGATGGTCGACTTCTACGCCGACCCGATATCGAAGTTCTACGGCGGTCCCTGCAACCGAGAAGAAGCGTGGCGGAAGTTCGCCGTGTATCCCGGGCACTGGGCGTTGCGCGGGTACGGCCCGTGGGCGATCGAAGTGAAGGCAACCGGGCGTTTCGCCGGGGTCTGCGGCCTGTGGAATCCTGACGGCTGGATCCAACCGGAGATCACCTGGGCGCTGGTCCCCGATCATCACGGCAAGGGCTACGCAACCGAAGCGGCTCGCCGTGCACTCCAGGCCGCCTACGAGGACCATGGTTGGACAACAGCGGCGAGCGTGATCGCCGTTGCCAACACTGCGTCTGGCGCATTGGCCGAGCGTCTCGGCGCGACGATCGAATCCGAACAGCAGAACCGTTACGGCCCGGTACACGTCTACCGGCATCTCCCGCCAGCATCTCTTCTCACCACCCGGAGCACATCATGATCACTGTCAACAACTCGACTGACCTCACCGGTCAGGTCGCTCTCGTCACCGGTGCCACGTCGGGCCTCGGCTGGCGCTTCGCCCAAGTGCTGGCCGCTGCCGGTGCATCCGTTGTCGCAACCGGCCGACGTCAAGAGCGGCTCGATGAACTGGTCGCAGCCATCCTTGCTGATGGTGGCCAGGCGGTTGGGGTTCCGATGGACATGACCGACGCCGAGAGCATCGTTGCTGCTGTCGATCAGGCCGAAGCAGCGTTCGGCACCGTGACCATCCTGGTCAACAACGCTGGTATCCCCGACGCGCAGCGTGCCCACAAGATGTCGCTCGAACTGATCGACAAGGTTATCGACACCAACCTGCGTGGGCCGTACATCCTCTCCTGTGAAGTGGGCAAGCGGCTGATCGCAGCAAAATCGCCGGGGCGAATGGTCAACATCTCCAGCATCTCGGCAACCAACTACGGCGGCGAAGGCGCCGCGCTCTACTCCATCACCAAAGCAGCCATCGCCCGGATGAGTGAGGCGCTCGGCGTGGAGTGGGCGCGATTCGGGATCAACGTCAATGCCATCGCCCCTGGAGCGTTTGAGTCGGAGATGATGGACGGCATGCTCGAACGGATGGGCGACATCAGCGGGCACTTTCCGCGCAAGCGGATCGGTCGACCCGATCAGCTTGACTCGACCCTGCTCTACCTCTGCTCGGCTGCTTCTGATGCGGTGACTGGCACGATCATCAAGGTCGACGACGGTCAAAGTTCGCGATGACCACATCACGGTTGAACGGTCCGACGGGCCAACTCAACGGCAAGGTCGCAGTGATTACGGGCGCGGCAAGCGGCATGGGGCTCGCGACGGCACAGCGATTTGTCGCTGAAGGAGCGGCCGTCGTCGTTGCCGACTTCAACGCGGATGCTGGCGAGGCAGTTGCTCGCGAACTCGGCGACGCAGCGCGATTCGTCCGCTGCGACGTGGCGATCGACGGTGACGTTGCATCTGCGGTGGCCCTTGCTGTCGATGCGTTCGGCCGGCTCGACATCATGTTCAACAACGCTGGCATCGGGGGAGCGTTCGGGCCGATCACCGAGATCGAGTCAGACGACTGGGATGCAACCTTCGCCGTCCTCGTCAGGGGCGTGTTCCTCGGGACCAAGCACGCTGCGCGTGTGCTGATCGCTCAAGGCGATGGTGGTGTGATCATCAACACGGCGTCGGTTGCCGGCCAGGGTGGCGGCGGCGGACCACAGGCCTACTCGGCAGCAAAAGCCGGAGTGATCAACCTCACCGAGACGACAGCCATCGAACTCGCGCCGCACGCCATTCGAGTCAACGCCATCTGCCCGGGGATCATCTTCACCCCGCTGATGCACCAGGGCGACGAAGCCGACGCCGAACGTGTGATGACCGAACTGCAGCCGTATCCCAAACGGGGCGAGGGTGCCGACATCGCGGGCGCAGCACTGTGGCTGGCCGGGCCCGACTCGGCGTTCGTGACGGGCACTTCGATCACGGTTGACGGCGGGATCAGCGCGGCAGGCACTCGTCTGTTCGGGCGGTTGCACGGGACCACGAAGCTTGATCGCATCGCAGGTATTGCCCACGGTACGACTGGTCAGAAGCCGACGATCCGGCGGCTCGACTGATCAGGAGACAGTCAGGAGACGGTCAGGAGGTGGTCAGGAGGTGGTCAGCGTCACGTCGTGCACGCCATCGTCGAACTCGCCGTGGCCCGGGAGGTACGGGCGAGGCGGTGAAACGTCGACGGTGCACCGACCTTCGTCAGCGAGTCGCTGGAGCACGGCGTCCATCTGGCGGCTCTCCCACAGGTTGACGCGCTGCGTGAAGACGATTGGACCACCACGGCGAACGATGCGCAAGAACTCTCGAAGCACGGCTTCCGGGTCGGCGAGATAGCTGAAAACGCCGCCGCAGACGACGGCGAGGAAGCGCTGCGACGTGAACGGCAGTGGCTGGCTGAGATCGATGACGTGCAGTTCTCGGTACACGTCGCGCTGCCGCGCGGCGTCGATCGACTCGGGCGAGAAGTCGGCGCCGATGACCGATGCGACGCCAACGGCATCGAGTGCGAGCCCGACGAGCCCGGTGCCGCAGCCGGCATCGAGGACGTCGCCGTTGGTGGCGCCAGCGGCGGCGATGACCGAGGCGAGTCGGCCAGGGACTTCGTAGCCCCACGACAGCACGTCGGTGTCGTACGTCGACACCCAACCGTCGTAGACCCCGACGACGTCGGCCGGCGATGCGTCTGAGACGCCGGCCAGGCCCTGCCCATCAGCGTTCATCGACATGGGGTCAGGCGTCCGAGCCAGCGCGGGCAATGGCATCGACGATCATGTGTTTCGCCTCTGCCGCATCACCCCAATGGTCGATACGCACCCATTTGCCCGGCTCGAGGTCTTTGTAGTGCTCGAAGAAGTGTTGGACCTGTTCGCGCGTGATCTCTGGTAGGTCGGTGTATTCGGCGACATTGTGGTAGCGACGGCTCACATGGCTGCTCGGCACCGCCAAGATTTTCTCGTCCTGGCCTGCATCGTCTTCCATGACAAGGACGCCGACCGGACGGCAGTTGATGACGCCTCCGGGGATGATCTCGCGGGTGTTACACACGAGCACATCGATCGGATCGCCGTCTTCGGACAGGGTGTGCGGAACGAAGCCGTAGTTGCCGGGATACCGCATCGGTGTGTAGAGAAATCGATCGACGAACAGGGCGCCCGAAGCCTTGTCCATCTCGTACTTGATTGGTTCGCCGCCGACGGGCACTTCGATGATGACGTTGATGTCGTCAGGCGGGGTGTTGCCGGTGGGGATCTTGTCGAGCCGCATGACATCACGATACGCCACGGACCCGCCGGTGTTGTGGTCTGCTCGACCGTGTAGACCAACCAGATGGAAGCTGCCGAGCCGAGCGAGTCACCCTGGGCACTCCAGCTCGTCGCCCGCGTCGAAAAAATGGATCCGCCCACCACCGCACAGATCTGCGAAGTTGCCGCGCTCGCCACGATCGAGTTGCTTGACGACGCGCGAAGTCAGCCGGGCGGGGAGTGGCACGGAGCCGTCGCTGCCTGGAACGGTGAGCGGATCCGCAAGATTGTCCGACGCGGCCGTGCATCGGCATGGCGTCGAGCCCAAGAACCGGATGGGGTCACTGCTGAGCGAGGCGGTGTGGAAGTGCGCGCCTTTGTTCCCAGTCGTCTGGACGAGGCCCCGGAACAGCTCGCCAAACTCCAGATCCAGTCGTCGCCGCTCGACGAAATCGAACTGATTGATGTGCTCCCAGACGTTGTCGGCTTGGTCATTGCCGTGACACCGATGGTCGAGATGTCGTGGGGCAAGCAGGCCGCGCAGTGCGCCCACGCTGGCCAATGGGCATGGATGCGCTCCGACGGCGAAGTGGTGAGCCGATGGGACGCGGCTGGCCGGCCGATCACCGTGATACATCCAAATCGACAGCTGTGGACCGAGCTCGCCGGGAGCGCTCCCGTGCAGATCCACGACGGTGGATTCACCGAGATCCCTGCCGGGACGAAGACAGCGCTCGCCTGGTGGGCCGAACCCTTTTGAGATGCCCAACCCTTCGGGCCGAGCAATGTGGTCAAATGGCCGCGTGAACCGGGTCGAGATCGTCCATGACAACTTCCTGCGACGAGTCGCTCAGGGCGACCTCCCGGCGCGGGTCGGTACAGCGACGCTCGACGAAGCACAGCTCACCGCTGACGAACTCGTGTCGCTCTTTGATGCGCAGGTGCTCAGCCGACACCTCGACCGCGCAGCGCGAGACATGCAGGCCCGCGGATTCGGCTTTTACACGATTGGGTCGTCCGGGCACGAGGGGATGGCAGCAGTCGCCGGAGCACTGCGTCCAACCGACATGGCCTTCGTTCACTACCGCGACGCCGCGTTCCAGATCGCTCGCGCCGGCCAGGTCGGTGTCGACCCGATGCACGACATGCTGCTCAGCTTCACCACGTCGATCGACGACCCGATCTCGGGCGGCCGGCACAAAGTGTTGGGCTCTGCCAGCCTGGCAATGCCACCGCAGACGAGCACGATTGCATCACACCTTCCCAAGGCGGTTGGCGCGGCGTATTCGATCGGCCTCGCCAAACGAGTCAAACCTGAGCATCAGGCGCTGCCCGACGACTCGGTAGTGATGTGTAGCTTCGGTGACGCCTCGCTCAACCATGCGAGCGCTCAGGCGGCAATCAACACGGCCGGTTGGACGGCGTACCAGGGCGTCCCGTTGCCGCTGATCTTCGTGTGCGAAGACAACGGGCTTGGCATCTCGGTGAAGACGCCGGCCAACTGGGTTTCTGCATCGATGTCGGGCCGCGCGGGCATGCAGTATGTCGCAGGTTCAGGGCTCGATTTGCTCGATGCAACTGTGGCCACGCGACGCGCCGTGCACGTTGCTCGACGTCAACGTCGGCCGGTGTTCCTGCACCTCTCCTGTGTCCGTCTGTATGGCCATGCCGGTGCGGACGTGGCGTCGAGTTACCTGACCATGGAACGGATTGAAGCCGACGAGGCGAACGATCCGCTTCTCCACACCGCTCGGTTGCTTGCCGAGTTCAGCGGCCTCTCGCCGACCGACGTCCTCGATCGCTACCGGAGCGTCGGCGCCGAGGTCGATCGGGCCGTGGACGCTGTGGCGGATGCGCCGCGACTCCAGACGGCCGACCAGGTGATGGCCAGCATTGTCCCGCCCCGACGCACGGTTGAGCCTGCCACGGTGCCGAACGCTGACGATCGGGCCAATGTGTTCGGCGCTCACGAGTGGCGGCTGATGGGTGAGCCGCAGCACCTTGCGAAGTTGTTGAACTGGGCGTTGACCGACGAGATGCTGCGGCACCGCGAGATCGTCCTCGCAGGCGAAGACGTCGGGGCCAAGGGCGGCGTGTACGGCGTCACCCAGCGGCTCCAGAAGCGGTTTGGCGCCCACAGGGTGATCGACACGATCCTCGACGAGCAGTCGATCCTGGGGATGGGTATCGGCCTGGCCCACAACGGGTTCGTTCCAATCGTGGAGATCCAGTTTCTGGCTTACCTCCACAATGCTGAAGATCAACTACGCGGCGAGGCGGCGACGTTGCCGTTCTTTTCGAACGGGCAGTTCACGAACCCGATGGTGGTTCGCATCGCCGGCCTCGGATACCAGCGCGGCTTCGGTGGCCACTTCCACAACGACAACTCGATCGCCGTGCTCCGCGACATCCCGGGCCTCGTGATCGCCTGCCCGTCGAACGGCATCGACGCCGTACTGATGTTGCGGGAGGCGGTGCGCCTGGCACGAGAGGAGCAGCGCGTTGTCGTGTTCCTCGAACCGATTGCGCGGTACATGACTCGCGATCTCCACGTCGAGGGCGACGACAGATGGGCGGGCCGGTACCCCGACATGATCGCTGAGCCGATCACGATGGATCGAATTGCCGTGCGCGGTACCGGTACCGACGTCGCCATCGTCACCTATGGCAACGGGGTGTTCCTGGCCGAACAGGCTGTCGAGATGTTGCGGGTCAAACACGGTGTTACCAGCCGAGTCGTTGACATGCGCTGGCTTGCACCACTGCCCGTCGACGCCATCGTCGCAGCGGTCGAACCGTGCGCTCAGGTCCTGGTTGTCGACGAATGCCGCGAAACCGGATCACAGAGCGAAGCGTTGATGGCCCATCTCGGCGAGCGCAACGTTGCCAACGTGTCTCGCTTGTGTGCAGCCGACTCGTTCATCGCCACCGGCCCGGCATCTGGTGCCACGTTGCCGAGTTGCGATTCGATTGTCGACGCCGTAGTCAGAGGCCGGGCGAAGCTGACCTGATTTCGAGATACGCCAGCCGAACCGTTTGCAGTGCCCGCCTGCGGGCACTGCCGAGGCTCATTTCGTCAAACGCCGTGCCAGTGGCACGTGAGATGTCCGCGAGATCGTCTCGAACGCTTGCTGGCTCGGCGCGGTCTGGGCTCCGGGGTGGTGCCGCACCCAATCGTTCACCTTGCCGAAGAGGAGTCGGCTCGAGGCGGGCTTGTGCAGTGGATTCGCTGCAGTTTGCTTGCGTTCTTGTACTGATGTGGGGATTCCCATTTTCGGACTCGCTTTCGGTCTATTCGTTAAGAGGGGGGTACTTAACTATTGAAAAGTGTATGGTCATGGGGGTGAGGCGAGGCAGGCACTTTTCGGCACCAGGTATTTGGTTTCCGAATGACTAATTTCGGCCAAACCCTTCCGCCCCTGGCAGCTCTCGTGCCGTTCGAGGCGGCATTCCGGCATCGAAACTTCACTCGGGCTGCTCGTGAACTCCACCTCTCCCAAGCAACGGTCAGCAGGCGAATCCGCGAACTCGAGGCCGACTTGGGCGTCAGCCTTTTCGAACGGCACCGTCACGACGTGACACCGACCGCCGACGGCGAACTGTTGGCAGCATCGGTACGGCTGTCTCTCAGCGAACTCTCCTCGACGGCCGACCTGATCCGTCGGCGGTCTGCAGGCAACGACTCGATCACGATTTTCACGAGTCTGTCGCTGGCGACCGCGACTGTTGCCCCCATCCTCGGCGAGTTTCAACGGACGCATCCGGATGTGAATATCCGAGTGATCGCGTCGAACGATCGAGTCGCGTCCACGGACGAGAATTTCGACCTCGCCCTAGGGTACGGGCCCAGCGAAGCGCGCTTGTTTACTGTGGAGTTCATTGCCGACGACGCCGTGTTCCCGGTCTGCTCGCCAACGTTCGCAGCGCAACTCCCCACACCGGTCACGCCAGCCGATCTCGCGGTGCTGCCGCTGCTGCACGTCGACTATGTCGATCCCGGCTGGATCACATGGCAAGACGTGCTTTCATCGGCCTTGGTCGTTGAGCCCGGCAGCGTCAAGTCAGTGGTCTTCACCTCGTACCAAGTGTGCCTTGACGTCGCCGAGCGAGACGGAGGCGTTGCGCTCGGGTGGGAGCGTTCGGTTCGACCACGGATCGATGCCGGCACGTTGGTTCGCGTTCCCGACATCACCATCCCGCATGCGGGCAGAATCAATGCCTACTTTCCGATCAGGACCGCCCAGAACCCTCATGCTGTCGAGTTCGTCGCCCTTCTCAAGCGGGTTCTGGCGGACGACCAGTCGGGCACTTCGTCGACCGAGGAATAAACGGCCGGCCGGTCTGGCCTGTCCTGCCCGGTCAGTCGGCGTCGCGAGCGATGTCGATTCGGGCCGCCAGTACGTTGACCTCGTTGAGCGTCTCGACGAGTTGTGCCTGCACTCGGCTCAGGGCCACCTTGATTTCATCGAGGTCGTCGGTTGATGTTGGTTCGTCGCCGTGCCCAACGATCAACCAGGACAGGCTGACACCCAAGATTCCAGCGAGGGCGGCCAGTCGATTGCTCCGCGGCGACGCACTGCCGCGCTCCCACTTCGCGACGGTTGACGCTTTCACACCCAGTTGGTTCGCGATCTCGGCCTGCGTGCGGCCAGCGGCCACGCGAGCCTCAGCCATCCGTGTACCAACATCGTTAACGGAATCTTCGATGCCTCGGGGTTGCGCTTCCAGGTCGCCGTCGAGGAAACGGTGCAGTGAGTTGGTCGGTTGCGGTTCAGTCATTCGTACATCCAGGTTGGTGTTGACCTACGACCATACGGAGTGATCCACCGAGTTGGCAACGATACGCCAATTCGACTGACCGTCAAAATGCGGCCAGAGCGATGAGAGTTCCGCCGCCTCCGCCGGTCCGTACCTCAACGCGGTACACATGAGTCATGAGCGGATTCACTCACGCCGACGTTCCTGACCAGTCAGGCCGGACGATTCTCGTCACCGGGGCAAACACCGGCCTGGGCTTCGAGACAGCAAAGGTGCTCGCAGCGCAGGGCGCCCGCGTGCTGCTCGGTTGCCGGTCGGTCGACAAGGCCAACGCAGCAATCGACGCCATTCGAGTTGATGTCTCCGACGCCAATCTCGACGTGGTCCAACTCGACCAGGCCGACCTCTCCAGCGTGCGCGACGCGGCTGCTCAGGTGAACGAGGAGGCCCGACTCGACGTGCTCGTGAACAACGCCGGGATCATGATGCCGCCCAAGGAGATGACTGTCGACGGGTTCGAGTCGCAGTTCGGCGTGAACCATCTCGGCACGTTCGCACTCACATCGTTGCTGCTTGGGAAGCTTGACGAACAGCCCGATGCTCGGGTCGTCGTGACGAGCAGCATTGCGCATCGAGGCGCAAAGATTTTCTTCGACGACATCACTGCTGAACGCCGCTACAGGGCACAAAATCGCTACGGGCAGAGCAAGCTGGCCAACTTGATGTTCGCGTTCGAACTCGACCGCCGGCTGCGACGAGCCCGGTCATCGACCATTGCCGTCGGTTGCCACCCGGGCATTGCCGACACTGAACTTGCGCGACACCTGCCATCGCTCGTTCGATTTGCCGTCCCGGTGTTTCGCCCGTTTTTCAACTCGGCCTCAGAAGGCGCATGGCCAACGCTGATGGCTGCCACTGCACTGGGCGTCGAAGGCGGCGAATACTTGGGCCCCACTCGGCGTGGCGAAACTGCCGGCCCGGCGGGCACAGCGAAGGCTTCCTCGGTGGCCCGTGACGGAGCGCTCGCCGCCAGGCTGTGGGAACTGTCGATCGTTATGACCGGCATCGACCCGGCTCTGCCTGGCAACTAGCCGAGCGGTCACGACAACGAGGTGAACAGCGTGCTTGGCGCCAGTTCGTCACGTCGCTTTGTCACACTTTGGTCTGACATGGGTGTGACAGACCGCGGTGTGACATGGGTGTGACAGCCAGGCCCGGGTGTGCCTGGTCGGGGCGTTGCGAGGGTGCGCTACGGCTCAGCAGCCGAGGGCATCGGCAAGCCCCTGCGGGTCAGCAACACTGACCCACAGCGCCGAGTGAGGGCGGAAGCCGATGACCTTCGGAATGCGCTCGACGAACTCGATGCACAGCCCTCGGTGATGGTTCGTCCCGAAGGTGAGACCGCTATCAGCAAAACTCAGGCGTGCGCCGACAGCGGTGTACCAGCGATGTGGCCCCGTGATCTCAGTGTGATCGATGTTCGACAGTGGCGTATCTGTCGACAGGAAACCGAACGTCGCTCGGAACGTGCCGTTGCCGTCTGCTGCGCGAGTCAGCGTGACTCCGTCGTCGGCGCCGACGCGCATCGCGGCGAACATTGGCGTCCACCGCTTGTCGAGTCGATAGGGAAAGAAGTCGCTCACGCTTAAAGCCTGCCACTTGAACAGTCGTCACGCGCACGTCTGCTGGTGTGGCCCAGCCTTTGGGACGCCGAGACGACGAAGGGACCGAGACGATTCTTTGAGAGCCGATCACCTACGGTGACGAAATGAGCCGTCGAGTTTCGTGGATCGTCGTCGCGAGCGCTCTGGTGAGCCTGCTGTTCGCGTCGGTGAGTACCTCGGGAGGGGTGCAACTATGGGGCGAAGTTCAATGGGACCCGACACCGCTGGAGCGCGGTCCTATCGAGTTCGATGGTTCGTTTGAATCGACGGATTTGTCGCTGATGTTTGACGAAGCCGATGCGCCGCCGTCCGAGCTTCCCGGTTGGATTGAGGCGATTCTTCGCGTCGTCGTCGTGGTCATCGCGTTTGTGGTCGCGATTGCCTTGGCCATCATGGGATGGAGGAACCGACCACGTCTGCGTTGGCGACGCCGGCCAGCGGGCGGTGAGGATTTCGAGGTGCTCCCCGACGTGGCTGCGGCGGTTGTCCAGGAAGCGGCTGCGCAGCGGGCCGCACTCCTCGCTGGCATGCCGCGCAACGCAATCGTGCAGTGTTGGTTGCGACTCGAAGGCGACGTGGCTGCAGCCGGCCTCTTGCGCAACCCGGCCGATACATCAGTCGAGTTCACCGAGCGTGTTCTGGGCCGCTACACCGTCGATGCAGAAGCGATTCAGGAACTGGCTGGCCTCTACCGCGAGGCTCGGTTCTCTGAACACCCGCTCGATGAGTCGGCGCGCCGATCGGCGCTCGATGCGCTTGACCGTCTCCATCAGGCCCTGAGCGTGGCGTCCGCGAAGGCGCGTTCGGTCGACGAACTTGGTGCCGAGATGCCAGCCAACCCGTCGGCTGGAGTTCCAGGGTGAAGGAACGTGCCGGCCAGCGGGTCGGTGTCACCGTCGGTGCCGGAACGGCCACCGGAGTCGCGATGGTGCTCCTCGGTATGGAACCGCGCCTCGCCCTCGTCGGGTGCGTCGTTGTCGCCGTGAGTGCGACGGTCTGGCTCCTCGTCGACCTGGCAAACGTCGTCTCGCCGGTTTTTTGGCATAACTACGGCACGGTTGCGAACACGTCAGCGCGTTCGGATCGAAGTGTGCAGATGCTGCAGACCCGGCTTCGCACGCCTGCTCGCCGACGCCGTCGGACAGCGGTGCTGGAGCATGGCCGTGCCGATCCAGCCGACGAGATCACCGTCACCCTGCTCGACGTCATCGAGGACCACCTCGTGACCGAACACGGCATCGACATGTTGCTTGACCCTCACGCTGCCGCCGAGGCGCTCGGCCCCGAGCTGACTCGGTTCGTCACTGATTCGACGTCCCGTCGGTCGATGGCGCAACCGCGGACGTTGGCTCGCACGCTCACACTGATCGAGGACTTCTCGGATCAGAAGCATCTCGCATAAAGGACACCCACATGGCACCCCTCGAAATTTCCCAGGTCTCCGAGTTGGCGGCATCGATTCTCGACGAAGTCGAAACCGCAGTGATCGGTAAGCGCGAAGCGTTGACCATGGTGCTCAGCGGCATCCTCGCGGGCGGTCACGTACTCCTCGAGGACTTTCCTGGGCTCGGCAAGACGCTCGCAGCCCGCTCGTTCGCCCAAACCCTGGGCCTCGATTTCGCGCGGGCCCAATTCACCCCCGACCTCCTCCCTGCTGACCTGACCGGATCGTTCATTTTCGATCAGCGGGTGAGCGAGTTCTCCTTCCGGAAGGGCCCGTTGTTCACCGGTTTGCTGCTCGCAGACGAGATCAACCGAACTCCGCCCAAAACGCAGGCTGCACTGCTCGAAGCAATGCAGGAGCGGCAGGTGACCGTCGAAGGGGAGACGTTCCAACTGGAGCGACCGTTCCACGTCCTGGCCACGGCTAATCCCGTCGAGTACGAAGGCACCTACCCGTTACCCGAGGCCCAGCTCGATCGTTTCATGCTCCAGATCAGTTTCGGATACCCCACTGCCGACGAGGAATGGGGCGTGCTTCAGCGCAGGTTGGCCCGACGCCAGGAAGAGCAGACGCTGCGTCCAGTGATCGACGCTCCGACCTTGTGTGCAATGCAAGAAGCAGTCGAACGTGTCGACGTCGACGAGAGCGTCGGCCGATATTGCGTTGCATTGGCAGCTGCCACTCGGAGTCATCCTCACGCATTGATGGGTTCGTCCCCGCGTGGTGCCCTCGCGCTGATGCTGGTCGCCCGTTCGTTTGCGGTGGTGGCTGGCCGGGACTTCGTCACCCCTGAAGACGTCAAGGCCGTCGCCGTGCCAGTGCTCGCCCACCGCATCGCGGTGAAGCCCGAACTCTGGATGAGTAATTCGAACGGCGCGTCGGTCGTCGCAGGGGTGCTCGGGTCGGTGGCTACCCCGGCAGCGCTTGAAGTCGATTCTAGGACAGATGCGACGTGACAATGTCCAGCGCGTCGGAGTGGCGCTCGAGTCCGGCGCACTTCCGTGCAGTGGCCGTCGGAATAGTCGGTGTTGCTGCCGCCTTGCTCTTTCGTGTCCCAGCACTCCTCGTGATGAGTGCTCCGTTCGGAGTTGTCGCCATCTGGTCGGCGGCGACACGTCCTCGCGCTGAACCATCGTTGGTCGGCGAGATCGTGCCGACGACGATCCGCGAGGGCGAGGCAACGACGTGGACCGGTCGTCTTTCGAACCTGACGGACGTGGACCATGTCGTTGCGCTCGCGCCGACCCGCGCGTGGATCGAAACGCGGCCCCGATCAGGGGTGGTTGCGACGTCGGTTCGCAAGGGCGATGCGACAGCCAGCGTCGCGATTCCGATGCGCTCCACGCACTGGGGACGCCACGAGATCGGCCCGATCAATGTCGTCGCGGTCAGCTCGTGGGGAGCGTTCCGATGGCGGGCGCTTGACATCGGGTACGGCCTGACGACGCTTCCGTTGCCCGAGGTCTTCGATGCCGCGCCTCCGATGCACCGCGCCAACGGCCTCGTCGGTCTCACCCGCTCGGCGCAACCCGGCGATGGGAACGAGTTCGCCGGTATCCGACCATTCCAGATCGGCGATCGACTTCGCCGAATCAACTGGCGGCGTTCGTTGCGCAGCGGCGAGCTGCATGTGACGTCGACGTATGCCGATCAGGACAACCACGTCGCATTATTCGTCGACGCGCTCGCCGACGTCGGAACCTCCGGTGGGATCGACGGGGAGGCATCGAGCCTCGACACCACCGTGCGTGCTGCAGGCGCGATCGCTGAACACTTCCTACTGCGCGGTGATCGTGTCTCGCTCCGCGTTTTCGGCTCATTTGGCGATGCGCGCGTCCCCCCGGCAAGCGGTCGGGGACACCTGCGCCGGATCCTTGACGTGCTCGCCTCGATCGAGACGGACGCCAGCCGCCCTCGCTCCCTGCGGATCGGCAATGGTGCCGTTCCCGGCGATGCGTTGGTGATCATGTTGTCGCCGCTCATCTCGCCAGCGGCGCTCGACCGAGCGGTCTCCGTTGCCAGCCACGGTCTCAGCGTCGCAGTGGTGGACACGCTGCCTGAGAACGTGCACGTCGTTGACGATCCAACGGCGGAACTTGCCTGGAGAATCCGCTTGCTCGAACGACGCCGCGAGATTCGAACCGTCCAGCAAGTCGGTGTGCCGGTCATTGCCTGGCACGGCCCGGGCAGCCTCGATCCGTTTCTGCGCGAGATGGCACGGCGCTCCTCGGCTCCGAGGATGGCTCGCCGATGAATCGGCTGTCGCTCCAACAATGGGTTGATGAGTTTCTCGCCACGAGCCGTCAGCAGTGGCTGTTGCGTCTCGTTGTCGTTGTCGCACCGGTCGGGGCGGTCCTGGCCGCCGCAGCAGCGACCGGCGCGTGGTGGCCTTTCGGCTTGTTGATGGTGACCGTCCTTGCGACGGTCTCGGCAATTCGCCCCGACACGCACACAGCACTCGGCGTTGTTGTGCTGATCGTTTGGCACTGGTCTGCACGGGTTGATGCTGTCGATACGCCTTGGCTGCCTCTCGTTGGCATCTGCCTGCTCGTGTTCCACTCGGTGGTCGCGTTGTTGGCGACCATTCCGACCGGGGGCGAGGTCCCGAACGCCACCCTCGGCAGTTGGCTGCGGCGTACAGCACTGGGTGGGGGCGCGGCGCTCGGCATGTGGGCTCTCGTCGTGGTGTTCGACCGTGGTGACGCGGCCGGCAATGGCGTGCTCACCGCATTGGCCCTCGCGGTTGTTGTCGGCGCCGCGGTGCTGGTCCGATCGCGCAGCGTTGACCAGATGCAGTAGCTGTTCAGATCAACGTTGCCAAGCCTGTGGGGCTCGCGGCAACAGAGCTTCAGGGGCGGAACGTTGCGGCGATGCGGGACTCACCGAAGCGTCCGACGATCGACATCCCGGCGGTTGGCGGCACCATGCCCGTGCAGGTTCCGGTGATGACCAGTTCGCCGCAGGCGATTGGTGTGCCCCACTCGATTGCCTTGCGGGCAACGAACTGCAGCACGTTGAGCGGGTGCCCGAGCGCGCTGGCACCCGTCGCGGCCACCCGCTCGGTGCCGTCGATGTCAAGCGCCACCACGAGCTGATCGAGCGCTCTGATCTGCTGCTCGTCGAGGCCAAGTGAGTGTCCCTGGACAATGACCGACGACACGGCGTTGTCGGCAATCAGGCTGGGAGCACCAGGGCGAACCAAATCAGTGAAACGCGAGTTGACGAGCTCGAAGCAACCAACGGCGTCGACCATCGAGGCGAGTTCGAGCGGGTCGTCCGGTATCTCGGTCAAATCGGTCAGTGGGATAAATCCGACTTCGACCTCGACGCCTGCTGGACCGACGAACCACTCGCTGAGCGAAATGTCCACCCCGTCGGAGAGCACGCGGTTGAGGTGCGGCCGACCAACGAACGGGGCATCGATCCCCAAGAATTGCTGCCCCATGGCGCTGGTTGCGCCGACCTTCCACGGGCCGAGCTGCACGCCGCTCAGCCGATGACCAGCCTGCTGGATGGCGTAACCCTCCTCCACGTTGCTCGGCTTCATCTCATCTGGAAGGCCTTCGATCGGCTGGCGGTCGTTGAATGCCTCGAGCAGCATGTGTGCCGCCTGGTCGATTGCGTTCATCGTTGTGCCCGTCTGATTGCTGTGCTCACTTGGGCAGTTTCACTGTCGGACATCGGTCACGACGAATCAGTCGAGTGCAAGATCCGGGTGCTGGTGTCACTAGGTTCGCGAACGCACATCTGCACCTACACCCACACACTTAGCCCGACTGCCCGCCTGGTCCAGTCGGGCTCGATTCCCAGGAGTTCTCCCATGCGCGAAGCAGTCTTCGTTTCATACGCCCGTACAGGTCTGGCCAAGGCCGGCCGTGGTGGTTTCAACATGACCCCCGCAATGTCAATGGCCGCACACGCCATTAAGAGCGCCGTCGACAAGTCGGGCATCGAGCCCGGCCAGGTCGAAGACGTCGCCCTCGGCAACGGTGCCCACGGTGCTGGCAACCTCGGTCGCCTCGCCGGCCTGCTTGCCGGTTTGCCCGTCAACGTCGGTGGCAACACCATCCAACGGCACTGCTCGTCGGGCCTCAATTCGATCGCCATCGCTGCGAACCACATCAAGTCCGACGGCGTCGACATCGCGGTCGCCGGTGGCGTCGAGTCGATCTCGATGCCGAACCCGGGTATGGGCGGCAGCACCAACATGGACCCCGCACTGTCGGAGATGTACCCGGCCGTGTACATGGCAATGATCGAAACGGCCGACATCGTCGCTGAGCGCTACAACGTGAGCCGCGACTATCAGGATGAGTACTCGTTCGAGTCGCAGATGCGTATGGCGCGGGCACAGGAGAACGACCTGTTTGCTGACGAGATCGTCCCGATGGAGACGAAAATGAAGCTTGTCGACCGCGAAACCAAAGAAGAGACCATCGTCGACGTCACCGTCGATCGTGACGAGTGCAACCGTCCCCAGACCACCCTCGAAGGTCTGCAGAAGCTCGGCCCGGTTCGCGGCGAAGGTAACTACGTCACCGCCGGCAACGCCAGCCAACTGTCTGACGGCGCTGCCGCTGTCGTGATGATGAGCGACGAAGAAGCCAGCAAGCGCAACATCGAGCCGCTCGGTGCATTCAAGGGCTGGGCCGTTGCTGGCTGCGAGCCCGACGAGATGGGTATCGGCCCGATCTATGCCGTGCCGAAGCTGCTCGCGCGTCACGGTCTCACCGTCGACGACATCGACATTTGGGAGCTCAACGAAGCATTCGCCTCGCAGTGCCTCTACAGCCGTGACAAGCTCGGCATCGACCCCGCCAAGTACAACGTCAACGGCGGCTCGATCGCCATTGGCCACCCCTTCGGCATGACCGGTACCCGCTGCGCCGGCCACATCCTGCAGGAAGGCAAGCGTCGCAACGCCAAGTGGGGCGTCGTCACGATGTGCATCGGTGGAGGCCAGGGCGCCGCCGGTCTCATCGAGATCTACTGATCACCTGATCACCTGAACTGACCTGAACTCCGCGTTTGATCCCCACAACGGCGGTCGGGCGCGGAGTTCGTCGCGTCTGGCGCTCCACTTCTGCTCGGCGAGTTATCGGCCTGTCGGCAAGGGCAGAGGGCCCGTTATAACCCACCTGGTTGTGGCCTGTTCGAAGTTCAGCGGGCCTGGTGTTGCCATGTGAGAGAACTCGTAGCGGAAGCCGGCACGCTGCAACGTCCGGTTCGGGGCGACGTTGAACGCGTTCGGTTCGCAATAGAGCCGGTCCAGACCCAATACCTGAAAGAAGTGTCTGACTGCCAAGATCACAAAGTGGGCACCGAAGCCACTTGCCCGATCGTCTGGATCGGCAATGTGTAGGTGCATGAAGGCTTGGCGGCCAAAGTCGATCTGATCGACGTTGCTCCATCCCACGACCTCGTCATCGACAAGCCACATCACGCCGTAGCCCTGCCGCTCCTCGATCGGACGTTCGAAGTCGAGCCGGTAGGTCTCTTTCCAATCCTTGCGCTCGGGAAGAAGCGACCGGTCGACTCCGAGCTGGCGAAGAAAGTCGTCACTCGAGTCGTGGAAGTAGGCAATCCTGCGGTCAACGTCGTCGAGGTCCATCGGCCGCACGGTCATCAGCGGGCTGAGGGCACCGTCAGCATTCACGACCAGAACACATCGAAGGTGTGATTTGCTGTCCGACTTCATCGACGGCTGTTGGCCAGCGGATACCGAGCCGGCAGGTGCTACAACCTGGTGAAGTTGTAGGCCAGGTGTGACTTGACGAAGCCAAGGCGCAGATACCACTTGTGGGCCAGTCGTCGAGATCTGCTCCGAGGAAAGCGAGCCGACACCCGGCATTTTGGCCCCGCCGCAGGCCCTCGTTGATGAGCGACTGCGCGTAGCAGCGGCCCCGAAAGTCTGGATGGGTGAACAGATTTTCTAGTTGGGTAATGCCGCTCTCGGCGTCAAAGTAGAAATCCATTCGTGCTGCGATCTCCGGACCTTCGAACACAACGAGGCGTGCCACTTCCGCCCCGCGGGCGTACAAGTGAATGCGATCGGCGAGCTGGGCGTGGACGTCGTTAGCTGAGTGGGGGAGCAGCAGTTTCCATTCTCGCAGGAGGGCAGGGCGCAACTCCTCGAGCGACACCTCTTGGACGTGGTGCTCTGGGGCCCGCCTGGCCCGCCGCGATAGATCATCGTCGTGATCGTCTCGCGCTCGTCACCCGCCGCCGTGAAATCATCGCTCAGCTCGAGGCCGAGCGCGTCGTCAATCACGGATATCTGTCGATGCTGGAGACCAGCGCCACCCATCACATCGTCCACGGTTGACAGAATGTCAGCGCTCAATGCCGTTGAGGTGACCACGGCTCGGTTGTGATCGTGGGAACTTGGGAAATCGCGTTGGAGGAGAACAAAGCCCCACGGCAGGTCGATGACGTCAGTGGTTTGAGCCCGAGCGAATCGCTCCTCGAACGCTGCAATCTGATCGGTATCTGAGCCTCCCATGGTGCGAAGGTATCGGCCGGCGGCAGGCCAGAGTCGTTGATGCGAATTGGCCCGCCGTGAATCGGCCAGTCTGATCGCGGTCGTGCTGTCGTGCTGTCGTGCTGTCGTGCTGTCGTGCTGTCGTGCTGTCGTGGAATAAAACATGAGTTCGAATAAGGAATGTAACTAGAACTGGTGTATACTTACATATGTCATCGACCACCGAGTTGGAGTGTGAGGTCAACGACATTGTTGGTGTCCTCAACTCCCAACACGCGGCGTTGGTCGAACGGGTTGCTGTCCTGTTGGCTGACGAGCGGTTGTGGGCTGGTGAGGGCATGACGTCGATGTCGGCCTGGGTTGCTTGGCGTGCTGGGATGTCGCCCGCAATGGCCCGTTCGATCGTGGCGATTGCCGAACGGGTCGATGAACTGCCTGCTTCGATTGAGGCGTTCCGGCGCGGTGAATTGTCACTCGATCAAATGGCCACGATTGCCCGGAACGCACCGGCCTGGACTGACGTGCAGTCCCGTGACTACGCGATCGCAATGACGGTCACTCAACTCCGCCATGTCCTGCGGAAGTATCCGTTCCCCGTGCTTGACGACGAAGGCCGCGAAGTTGAGGATGCCGACCCGAGTGCTCCCGAGCCAGCCGAGAGCGGCCCGGACGAAGAGCCGGAGACCGAAGCAGCCGCCGAGGCCGACTCAGCGAAGTCATCTGATTCCTCCGATGCGGTGCGGTCGTCGGTCGAAGAGTTTTTGTCGCTGTGGCAGGACGACGACGGTTCGTTCCGTCTCTTCGGACGTTTGGATGCCGATGCTGGGATGATTGTGCAGGCTGCGCTCGACGTAGCCCGCGACCGACTGTTCCAGCGCGGCGACTTCGGTGCCGGGCTTGCTGAGGCGTTGGTCGAGATGGCCCTGGCGTCGCTCGACTCGGTGAGTGACCCGGCACGCCGGTCACGGTTCCGGGTCAACCTGTTCATCAACACCGACACAGGTGAGCGGGGTATGGCCGACGCCACCGGCTGGAACGTGCCCGACGCCATCCGCCGCTACCTCACCTGTGACGGCACGGTCACCCCGGTGTTCGTCGAGAACGGCCTGCCCGTATCGGTCGGGCGTGCCCAGTACGTCGTACCAGCCCGCACTCGCACGGTGATTGAGCATCGCGATCATGGTGTGTGTCGGGTCCCGGGTTGCGATGCGACGCTCGGTCTTGAAGTGCATCACCTGATTCACTGGGAACATGGTGGCCGTACCGATACCGAGAATCTTTTGTTGGTGTGCGGCAAGCATCATCGGATGCATCACCGCGGCCGGCTCGATATCACCGGCAACGCCGACCGGCCCGACGGCCTCGAATTCCGCAACCAACACGGCCGGATCATCACACAATCGGGTGCAGCACCAAACCTGCCGCCCGGGCCGCCACCGAAACCCGCAGCCGTGTACGCGCATCCCGATGGCGGCCGGATGGACACCGGGCAAATCTATTTCAACCCGCCCCGCACCTACTACGACGACCTCCGTCAACGTCTGCAAACCGACAGCGGCTACCTCGCCAAAATCCAGCCACCCGGCCTGCACTGACCGGTCGGCAATCTAGCGTGCGGGCCATGGATGATGCATCGCAGGCCGCGCTCGACGCGATGTCGGCTTCGCCGTTGTTCCCGTTTGTGGGGAAGCTGACACTCAAGCCACTTGGTGAGCCGATGGCGCGTGAGCTGCAGCGTGAAGGCGAGGGCGATCGTCCGTGCAAGTCATGCGGCAACAACGACCGAGTGTGGTGGAGCAACCAACGGTGGAAGGTCACGGCCATCCGTCCCACGGCGAATCCGGTTGGGCTGTTTCTTGAGACCGTCGATCACATCGATTTCGAACATTTCGACACGACGATGGCCGCCGAATTCGGAGTCCTGGTCATGCAGATGGAGGGGGCCATTCGCTCGCTCACTTCCGTTGGCCGGGTGCACATCCACCGCTGGGGTGATGGGTCCGAGCACTTTCACGTGTGGTTCCAGGGTCGGCCTGCGAAGCAACTCGAGCTGTACGGCTGGGGCAATGTCTTGTGGTCGCAAGTGCTGCCGCCGTTGCCAGCGGATGAGATCGATGCGAACCACGCAGTCGTGGTCGATCGGTTCCACGCTGTTGCTGGTGGCATCGTCGCCGACCGAGCAGGCTGACCGCCTCAGTTGGGCGGTCGCGACGTCGTCGAGGCTGGCTCGCCGTATGACTCGTTCTCCGCCACCCACCAGCGAGCTGCTGCGGGCCCCCAGTGCGCCCGAAGGTTGCGGAACCGCTGTGTGGCAGCATCGCCGGGCCATTCGGAGGCGTGGAGCGCTGCTGGCAGGCTCGGGTCTTGCAGCGGGAAGCGCCGCCAGGCGTCGACGAGGTCGATCAATCGAGACGCCGAATGCGCGTCAGGTCGGTTGTCAGCGCTCGGCTCGTCGAACGCCGCCAGAAAGCCGCCATAGCCAGACGCAAGAGCGCCGAGGTCCCAGGCGCGTTCGGCGAGTGCCTGAGGGTCGCCGACATCGGTCATCGTGGAGCGGAACAACGTCGCGTCGTCGATGTCGAGATCTCTCAGGATCGCGGTGGCTTCGCCTTCTCGGTCCGCCCATGGGCAGATCCACACGCCTTGCCCCAGCGAACCGAATCCGGCCCAGCCGAGGCTCAGGTTCAATTTTGGCCGAAGCGTTCGCCGTTGTTCGGTGACGCTGGCGAGGAGTACGAGCCACTGGCTGTCCCAGCGTCGATCGGCCTCGCCGTGTGCATAGATGCGGTCGGCGCCACGTTGCAGGAGCGACGTCGCCCAGGGTGTGAGTGACCACTTCGATCGTCGGCCGATGCGTTCGGGTGTGATCCATCCCTTGTTTGAGAGTCGGCTGATTGCCTGTCGAGCGGCCTTGGCCTCGACGTCGAACAGGCCAAGTGTCTCCACGAGTGTCTGCGTCCAGGCGCTGCCGCCGTTGGGCAGCATCAGCTCACCGAAGACAGTGATGAGCAGGTCGGATGCGCTTGACGCCGAGGTGCTGCCGTCTCGACGGACACCCAGGACGGGTGCAAGAGGAGCGGCGTCGTTGACCATGATGTTCTACATTCTTCTTGCGTCCAGCTGAGAAAGCAAGGTATGTTTGAAACAAGCGAGCAAGGGGGCATGCACATGACTGACACGACTACCGAACCGCAGACCCAACCGCAGAGCGCTGGGACCATCACGTTCGAGCGACACCCAGATTCCTACGTCCATTGGAATCTCAAGGTCGAGTCCTCGGTTGCACGGCTTTCGATGAACGTCGATCCTGCTGGTGGGCTGCTCGGCGACTACGAGCTCAAGCTGAACAGCTACGACATCGGCGTCGACATCGAACTCGCCGATGCGATTCGTCGCCTGCGGTTCGAGCACCCGGCAGTCAAGGTCGTCGTCCTCGACAGCGCTGTGGAAGGTGTCTTCTGTGCTGGTGCAAACATCCGGATGCTCGCCGCTGCCACCCACAGCCACAAGGTCAACTTCTGCAAATTCACCAACGAGACTCGTCTCGAAATCGAAGAGGCCTCAGCCGAGTCGGGCCTGCGCTTTCTCGCAGCGATCAACGGTGCCTGTTCGGGCGGTGGCTACGAAGTGGCAATGGCCTGCGACCATCTCCTGCTTGTCGACGATCGATCGAGCGCAGTGTCGCTACCGGAAGTTCCGCTGCTCGGCGTGCTGCCGGGCACTGGAGGTCTGACACGTCTCACCGACAAGCGACACGTCCGTCGCGACCGCGCCGACGTCTTCGCCACGAAATCTGAAGGCGTTCAGGGCAACGAAGCGGTCGAGTGGAACCTGGTCGATGAAGTGGCCCCGCCATCGAAGTTCGATGCTGCGGTCGCTGCTCGAGTCGTAGCGCTCGCCGAAACGTCGAGCAGATCCGACGATGGTTCGGCAGTGCAGTTTGAGGCGCTCGGGCGAACGATCACCAACGACTCGATCACCTATCGGTTCGTCGCCGCCAAGCTCGACCGGATTGGTCGCTCGGTCGAACTCACGATCACCGCAACCGACGACGCCGGCTGGGCGTTGACCGCTGCCCGCGAGTTTGACGACGTGCTCTGCCACCTCCGTTTCAACGAGCCGACGCTCGGCACGCTGGTGTTGAAGACGCGCGGTGATGCTTCCGCTGCAGTTCACCAGACCGACCGGCTCCTCGCCGGCGCCGACCACCTCGCTCGCGAAACGGCGCTGCTCTGGAAGCGGGTTCTGTCGCGGCTCGACCTGATGGCCCGCAGCCTCATCGGGGTCGTGGATCCGGGTTCGTGCTTCGTCGGCGTTCTTGCCGAAGTACTCCTCGCCGCTGATCGCAGCTTCATGCTCGATGGCGTCTTTGAAGACGACGACGAGCCCTTGCCGCCAGCTGTGATCGTGCTGACAAGTGCGAGCATCGGGCCGATGCCCATGGCCAACGGCATCACCCGCATCACCTCGCGCTTCTGGGGTGCGCCCGCAGACGCCGCAGCAGCCGAAGCGGCCGTCGGCGAGTCGATCGACGCGGCACGTGCAAACGAACTCGGGCTGGTCACGTCGACGCCCGACGATCTCGACTGGGACGATGAGGTTCGCCTCGCCATCGAAGAGCGCGCCAGCTTCTCGCCAGACGCGCTCACCGCGATGGAGGCCAACCATCGCTTTGCCGGTCCCGAGACGATGGCAACGAAAATCTTCTCACGCCTCTCGGCATGGCAGAACTGGGTATTCATCCGCCCGAACGCCAGCGGTCCCGAGGGTGCACTGCGCAAGTACGGCACCGGCACCCGCCCCACCTACGACATCAATCGAACCTGACCCGGTCACACTGTGCCAGGCACAGTGTGACCGCCGACCCCGGAGAGACCCATGACCAACATCGACTATTCCGAGCGGATTCCGAACAACGTCGACCTCGCCGACGACCGTCGCCTCAAGCGGGCGCTCGAGAACTGGCAACCCCGCTTCCAAGACTGGTGGAGCGAGATGGGTCCGTCGGGGTTCCAAGAGAAAGACGTGTACCTGCGCACCGCTGTCGACGTGGGCCGCGACGGCTGGGCCCACTTTGGCCACGTCAAGATGCCCGAGTACCGCTGGGGCATCTTCTTGAGCGAAGCCCAACCCAACCGGACCATCGGCTTCGGCGACAACAAAGGCGAGCCGGTCTGGCAGGAAGTGCCGGGCGAGTTTCGCACCGACCTGCGTCGGTTGATTGTGGTGCAGGGCGACACAGAGCCGGCATCCGTCGAACAGCAAAGGCTGCTCGGCGCGACGGCTCCGTCGCTCTATGACCTGCGCAACCTCTTTCAGGTCAACGTCGAAGAGGGCCGCCATCTGTGGGCCATGGTGTACCTGCTGCACCGCTACTTCGGCAAGGACGGTCGCGACGAGGCTGACGCCATGCTCGAACGCAACTCGGGCGATGCTGACCAGCCACGCATTCTCGGTGCCTTCAACGAAGAGACACCCGACTGGCTCTCCTTCTTCATGTTTACGTACTTCACCGACCGCGACGGTAAGTACCAGCTTGGTGCGCTTCGCGAGTCGGCTTTCGATCCGCTCAGTCGGACCTGTGACTTCATGCTGAAGGAAGAGGCGCACCACATGTTTGTCGGTGCGACCGGCGTCGGGCGCGTCATCCAGCGCACCGCTCAGTTGATGAATGAATTCGACACCGAAGACGTCACGAGCCACGGTGGCATCAACCTCGACACACTGCAGAAGTACATCAACTTCCACTACTCGGTGTCGCTCGACCTCTTCGGCAGCGAGAAGTCGACCAACGCAGCGAACTACTACGCGGCTGGCCTGAAGGGGCGCTACGGCGAAGACAAGTACGACGACGATCACGTCCTGCTCGACCTCGAAGATCAGTACCTGACCGTGGTCGACGGTGCGATCACGACCGAGACACTGTCGGCTCGGGCGCTCGTCAACCACGAATTGCGCAGCGAGTACACCCTCGATTGTGCGAAGGGCCTGCGCCGCTGGAACCGGACCCTTGTCGAGCATGGCATCACGACCGAACTGGCGTTGCCGCATGTTGGCTTCAACCGCGAAGTCGGCGTGTTCCGTGACCATGACGTGAGCCCTGACGGCCGCGTCTTGAGTGCTGCCGACTGGGCAGAGCGACGCGACGACTGGCTTCCGACCGATGCCGAAAAGGTGCATGTCGGCTCGCTGATGAAGGCTGCGTTTGGGCCTGGCGAGATGGCCGGCTGGATCGCTCCGCCGTCAACAGGCATCAACACCCAGGCAGTCGACTACGACTACGTGCGGATCTAGCCAACGCTGATGATTTCCGATCCGCACGTCGCAGTTGTCGCGGTCGGCGCCTGCAGACTCCGCACCGCGACGTGGGGGAGCGGCCCCGTCGAGATCGTGCTCGCACACGATGGCCTTGGCTCGATATCGCAGTGGCGAGAGACACCTGCCGACATCGCAGCAGCAACCGGTGTTGCCGTGATGGCCTACGAGCGCGCAGGGCATGGGGCCTCAACGCCGGTGCCCGATGGGACTTGGCCGACTGATTGGTTGCATCGCGAAGCAGACGTCCTCGGTGAACTTTTGCGGGCAATGAACATCGATCAGCCGCTTCTCGTCGGTCATTCCGATGGAGGAACGATCGCGTTGCTCCACGCTGCTCGCGGCGGAGCGTGCCGCGGCATCGTTGCGTTCGCAGCCCACTCGTGGGTTGAGTCGTGTTGCAGCGAAGCGATTGTCGCGATGCGGGGGTCGCGGGACCGGATCGTCGCGGGCCTGGCAACGCACCACGACGCTCCTGGCGAACTGTTCGAAGCGTGGAGTAGTGCCTGGGTCAGTGACGCTTTCGCAACCTGGGACGTCCGGCCACTGCTCGCTTCGATCTCTGTTCCGACGTTGGTCGTGCAGGGTGACCACGATCAGTACGCCACTGATGCGCAGTTGACCGAAACCGCTGCCGCCATTGGTGGAACGCCACCGTGATGCGCCTTGCTGGTGCTGGCCACATCATCCACCACGAGCAGCCGGCAGTGGTTACAGCGCTCCTTGCCGAGTTCTACAATCGCAAAGGCGTCACCGCGGCGCCGACACAGGGAGACTGACATGCACGAGCATTTCAACGTCAGCGAATGGCTCGTCGACCGTCACATCGAAGCAGGGAACGGCGATCGCATCGCCATCCGCAGTGAGGGTGAGTCGTTCACCTACGCCGAAATACTCGGTCGCGTCGAGGCGGCTGCGGCAGGGCTGCGCGCACTCGGGGTGCGTTGCGAGGAGCGCGTCGCGATGGTGATGCTCGACTCGGTCGAGTTCGTCGCGATGTTCCTCGGCGCACTGCGCATCGGTGCCGTGCCGGTGCCGATGAATCCGCTGCTTCCCGGGCGCGATCTGGGTGTGATCGTTGCCGACTCGCGGGCACGCGTCGTCGCAATTTCGGCAGCGCGCGAACAGTCGCTGGCCGAACTCCGCGCCGGTGCCCACGAGGTGGAGGTCGTCATCAGTTCTGGCGTCAGTAGCGACGCTCAACTGGGGTGGGTCGACTTCATTGGCGCAGGTTCGGACGGATCAGTCGCTGCGACCTGGGCCGAGTCGCCTGGTTTCTGGCTCTGTACGTCGGGGTCGACCGGGCAGCCGAAGTTGGCGATGCACCGCCACGCCGACATTCCGGCAACGTGCGAGACGTATGCCAACCAGGTCCTCGGGATCGCCGCCGACGACATCTGCTTCTCCGTCGGGCCGATGTTCCACGCCTATGGCCTGGGGAACTCGCTCACCTTCCCGTTCTCGGTCGGCGCCACCGCGGTGCTCGAACCAACTCGGCCACCGACACCGCAGCTTGTTGTCGACATCGTGACGAGCGAGCGCCCGACGCTGTTCTTCTGCATCCCCACTTTTTATGCAGCGCTCCTCGCATCGGACGTCGCGGACGACACATTTTCGTCGGTGCGCTTCGGCGTGTCGGCGGCCGAAGCACTGCCGACTGAGACGTTCGAGCGGTTCCGAAAGCGGTTCGGCGTGACGATCCTTGACGGCATCGGGTCGACCGAACAGCTGCACATCTATCTCTCCAACGCCCCGACAGGCTTCCGCGCAGGAACAAGCGGGCGGGCCGTTCCTGGCTACGAGGTCCGCGTCGTCGACGAGTCAGACAACGACCAGAGCGTCGACGTTCCGGGCCAGCTCCTGGTGCGCGGCCCATCGGTCGCCACCGGGTACTGGTGCCGCAGCGACACGACCCGAGCAACGTTCGAAGGTGAGTGGATGCGTACTGGTGATCTCTACGCCGTCGACACCGACGGATTCCACACCTACCTCGGCCGAGTCGACGACATGTTGCGCGTCGGTGGCGAGTGGGTGTCGCCAGCTGAAGTCGAGGGTGTCCTCATCGAACACCCCGACGTGCTTGAGGCCGCGATCGTTGGCCTTCCCGACGATCAGAACGTCACCCGTCCGGTGGCGTTCGTCGTTGCCATCGGCGGGGCAACACCGTCGGTCGATGACTTGACCGAGCACTGCCGCTCGAGGCTGGCGGGCTACAAGCGACCGAAGGTGTACCGCATGGTCAACGAACTCCCGAAGACCGCCACCGGCAAGATCCAGCGTTTCAAGCTCCGCGCGCTCTGACACCTGGCCAGTCATTTGGCCAGTCACCTCGCCACGGCCGGAGGCTGGATGACGCGGCGTCGTAGGGTCGCCGGATGGAACTGAACGATCGAGTTGTCATCATCACCGGAGGGGGCTCCGGCATCGGCGAGGCCCTGGCGCGCGCAGCACATGCTGCAGGGGCACGGCACGTTGTCGTTGCTGACCTTGACGAGGCAGCAGCACAGCGCGTTGCTACCGAAGTCGGCGGCACCGGGATCGGCATCGACGTTCGTGACGAGGAGGCGATCATTGCGATGGTCGATCAGACCGAAGCAGCACACGGCCCGATCGACGTGTTCGTCTCGAATGCCGGATACGTCACCGCGGCCGGGCTCGAAGACTCCAACGAGCGGATCAACCACATGTGGGACGTCCACGTGATGAGCCACATCTACGCCGCTCGTGCGGTGGTGCCCTCGATGATCGCCCGCGGCGAGGGCTACTTGCTGAGCACGGCATCGGCAGCCGGCCTCCTCACCCAGATTGGTTCGTTGGCGTACTCGGTCACGAAGGGCGCGGCGGTCTCGCTTGCCGAGTTCCTGAGCATCACGCACCACCATCAGGGCATCCGTGTCTCGGTGCTCTGCCCGCAGGCAGTTGCCACCAACATCGTGGCGAACAGTCCCGACCTCGGTGGCACCGGGAACACCCCCGACGACTTCGAGGGCGGAGTTGCCTCGGGTGATGGCGTGCTCACCTCGGCTGAGGTTGCTCAGGCCTGCCTCGATGCGATGCGCGACGAACGATTTCATGTGCTCCCGCACCCTGAGGTGGCCACCTACGTCGAGCGCAAGGCGACCGATGTCGATCGCTGGCTCACCGGGATGCGCCGGTTCCAGTCGGCTCTCGCTGCTGGGGGCCCACTGCCGGGTGATGCCATGGCTCCAAAGCTCTGAGCAGAGTCGTTGCCAGGGAGCCGGATCGGCAACACTGGACACGTGGAGAACTCTGAGATTCCTGTCGGTTTCGACGTCGCACTTGTCGAAGCCTGGATGGTCGAAAACACCCGAGTGGTCCCACCTTGCCGGTGGACACGCCTGACCGGTGGCCACTCGAACTTGACCTATCTGTTGACCGATACCAACGATGATGAATTCGTCATCCGTCGGCCGCCGCAGGGGGAGCTCTTGCCGAAGGCGCATGACATGTTCCGGGAGTTCCGGGTGATCGAAGCGCTGTACCCCGTTGGCATCCCGGTTGCCGAGCCGATCGGCTACTGCGACGACCGGGCGGTGTGTGACCGGCACTTTTATGTGATGGGTAAAGTCGGCGGTCAGGCGCTGTACACCGGCACCGAGTCGGCCGAACGGCTCGACGTGGTGGCGCGTGGGTGTGTTGGCGAATCGTTCATCGCGACGCTCGCGGCGATTCATTCGATCGATCCGGCCGACGTCGGTCTTGGCGACCTCGGCCGTCACGACGGATACGTGGCCCGACAGATTCGTACCTGGTACGGCTCATGGACGGCGTCAGCCAAGGCTGCCGACTACGACGATGCGCGGATTCACGAACTTCACACGTGGCTCAACGAGCGTCTGCCTGAGCAAGGTCCAGCACGGGTCGTGCACGGCGACTACGGGATGCACAACTCGATGATCGGCGAGGACGGCTCGATGGTTGCCGTGCTCGACTGGGAAATCGCAACACTCGGCGACCCGATGGCGGACTTCGCCTACGCCCTCAATGCCTGGGCCGAATCGACTGATCCCGTTGCGGTCGAAGCCGATGCCGCCACTGCGGTGCCAGGCTTTTGTAGCCGTGATGACCTGGTGCGATACTACGCCGATCGCACCGGCGCCGACATGTCGAACCTCTCGTACTACCGGGCGTTCAATGCCTTTAAAACCGCCTGCATCCTGCACGGCGTGTACGCCCGATACCGGATGGGGCAGAAGAGCAGCGAGGGCGTCGATCTCGAGACCCTGTTCAATCGCATTAGCGCGTCGATCGAGCTGGCTGCAGCTCACGCAGCCGACGTCTGAGACCCGTGCAGAATTCGTCGGCAACCTCAATCAAGGCAGCCATCGACATCGGAACCAACTCGATGCACCTCGTCGTGGCGCGCCTCGCTGACCACGGTGGGTTCGAGATGCTGACGAGTGAGAAGGAGACCGTCCGACTCGGCCAGGGTGGCGGCGAGATGAAGCTCCTCGCACCAGACGCCATCGAACGCGGCATTGCAGCCCTGGGCCGGATGAAACAGGTGGCCGCCAGCTTTGGCAATGTCGATCTTGCGGCCGTGGCGACCAGCGCCGTTCGTGAGGCATCGAATCGAAACGAGTTCCTCGACAGGGCCCGCGACGAGGTGGGGATCGACGTCGAAGTGATCAGTGGCTTCGAGGAAGCACGATTAATCCATCTCGGGGTGCTGCAGGCCCTCCCGGTGTTTGAACAGCGCATTCTTTTGGTCGACATCGGCGGCGGAAGCACCGAGTTCCTCGTGGGTGAGGGTGCCGATCCGATTGAGGCACGCAGCATGAAGCTTGGTGCGATCCGCCTGACCGAGCGGTTCTTCGCAGAGGCCCTGGCCGAGGACCGAGTGCCGACCGATGACGAGATCGACGAGTGCCGGAACTATGTGCGGGCAGCGCTTGCCCCGGTGGGTCACGAACTCGGTGGCCATCAGCCACAGGTCGCGGTGGGAAGTTCGGGTACAGCAACCACGATCGCCGCGATGGCGGTCGCGGCACGCGGCGACGATGTGCGTCAGATGAATGGTGTGGTGTTCTCGGCCACCGAGCTCGCCGATGTCGCCGAGCGGGTGCTCACTGCGTCAGATCGTCGCAAGCTCGACGGGCTCGACGACAAGCGGTCAGACATCATCTTGGGTGGGGTCATCCTGCTGCAGGAGGTGTTTGCAGCCTTCGATCTCCAGGCGATGACGATCTCGGAGTACGCACTGCGCGAAGGCGTGTTGTTCGACCGGTTCGCGTCAGGCTCGGGTCAGGACCTGCACGACCTCCGGCGCAGCAACCTCCTTCGCCTCGCCCACCAACTCGACCCCGACCCTGAGCACGCCGAGCACACGGCGCGCCTCGCAACGCAGTTGTTCGACCGGACGAAGTCGCTGCACGGCCTTGGCGATCCGGAACGCGAGTTACTCGACGCAGCAGCGATCGTGCACAACGTGGGCCTGTTCATCAGCCACTCGAGCCACCACAAGCACTCGTACTACGTGATCAGAAACAGCGAACAGCTCACGGGATTCACCGAGCACGAGGTCGAACTGATCGCCGTGCTCGCCCGGTATCACCGCAAGAGTCATCCGGCCGACAAGCATGACGAGTTCGCTGCGCTGTGCAAGGACGATCAACGGCTGGTCAGACAGCTCGCTGGAATGTTGCGTCTGGCCATCGGGCTTGATCGTCGTCACGCGGGCGTCGTCGAGTCAATGCGCGTCATTATCAAGGATGGAACAGTGCGCATCGAGCCACTGGCTCCTCGCGCAGCGGACATCGATGGAGGTATTGACCTTGAGATCTACGCGGCGCGTGAACGATCGCGTCTGTTCGCCGAAGCGTTCGACGTGACTGTTGAGGTCGATGTGTCAGCGCACGACACTCCGCACGACACTCCGCACGACACTCCGCAGGACGCGGCTGACTCCGAATCGAGCTGACATCGCGAGATGCCACGTCAATCGGCGATGTGGAGCCGTTCTTGCGCACTCGGGATGGGTGGGTTGCCGGCGCCGGTGATCGACTGATCGATGTCGATGCTGTTGCCCGTGGTCATGCCCGACTGCTCCGACAAGAGGAAGACAATCATGTTTGCGACCTCCCATGGCTTGACAAGGCGACCCATCGGCCGGCCGGCTTCGGCGGCCTGGAGCCAGTCGTCCGGAGCGTTTTCTTCCGTCAGCTGCACACGGTGTTCTGACTCGGTGTCCATCCACCCGGGGTTGACCTGGTTGACCCGAATGCCCTCCTGCATCAGCGAGTAGGCGAGGTTGCGCGTCATGACCGACAGGGCTCCTTTGGAGATGCTGTAGGCGGCGAGCCGGGGTTGGCCGCCGTGACCAGACGTGGAGCCGACGTTGACGATCGAGCCGGTCGCCCCGGTTCGTTGCATGAGGCGCGTTGCCGACTGGATCATGAAATAGGGGGCCTTCACGTTGATCGCCATCATGCGATCGAAGTGGTCGTGTGTGTCGGACCAGATAGTTGAGCGGGTTGTCAGCGCCGCGACATTGACGAGGCCATTGACGGTGCCGAATCGTTCGGCGCAGGCATCGACGATTCGTTCGGGCGCGGCGGCGTCGCCCATGTCGGCTTCGACGAAGATGCTGGGCGTGCCGCCAGCGGTGAGCTCGTCGGCGAGCGAGGCGCCGCGTTCGGCGGACCTTCCAGCCAGCACAAGGCCGGAGGAGCCGCCACGTTCCGCCAGCGTGCGAGCTACCTGCTCGCCCAGGCCTTGAGTTCCGCCATTGATAATCGTCACACTCATACTGTTGTTCTAGTGCGTGTGGCGTTCCTCCGCGAGAGTCCGCCGATCGTTCGCCATACTTGACCCGATGGCCGACCCGAAGACTTCGAACGACCCCGCAGCCGGAACGACGAGCGACGAACGCCCGGCAGCTGCCAACTTCGTCCACGACCTCGCGGTCGAGCACGCCGTTCAAGGCACCTTCGGTGGCCGGGTCGTGACCCGTTTTCCGCCTGAGCCGAACGGCTTCCTGCACATCGGCCACGCCAAGGCGATCACGACCGACTTTGAGCTGGCACGCGAGTTCGAAGGGGTCTGCAATTTACGTTTCGACGACACCAACCCCGAGACCGAAGACACGAGTTTCGTCGACGGCATCATCGAAGATCTGGCGTGGCTCGGTTATCCGCTTGAGCGTGAACCGCTGTTCGCCAGCGACTACTTCGGACAGCTTGTTCGCTGGGCCGAACTCCTCGTCGAACATGGCCTCGCCTATGTCGATGATCAAGACGGCGAGACCATCTCCGAGCAGCGTGGCGGTTACGGAAACCCCGGTGTTGAGAGCCCCCACCGTGACCGTCCGGTCGCCGAGAACCTCGATCTCTTTGCGCGCATGCAGGCCGGCGAATTCGGCGAAGGTGAGCGAGTGCTGCGTGCCAAGATCGACATGCAGCACGACAACATGCAGCTGCGCGATCCAATCATGTATCGCATCCGTGACAAGGCGCACCACCGCACCGGCACCACGTGGAAGATGTACCCCACCTACGACTGGGCACACGGCCAGAGCGATGCCATCGAAGGCATTACGCACTCGCTGTGTTCCCTCGAATTCGATGCACACCGAGCGCTGTATGACTGGTACTTGGAACAACTGCGGCTGCTCGACCTGCTGCCGTTTGAGGCACCACAACAGTTTGAGTTCGCTCGACTCGAACTCACCCACACCATCACATCCAAGCGCAAGCTCGCCAAGCTCGTCGAAGACGGCGTGGTCGATGGCTGGGACGATCCGCGGCTGCCGACGCTGCGTGGTCTGCGGCGTCGGGGGTACCCGGCCGAGTCGATCCGCGACTTCTGCGCATTTATTGGTGTTGGCAAGACCAACAGTCGCCACGAGATCGAGCTGCTCGAGTCATTCATCCGCACCCGCCTGAACAAAACGGCGCTGCGTCGGATGGCCGTACTCGATCCGCTCAAGGTCGTCATCACCAACTGGCCGACCGACGCTGACGGCGCTCCCATCGTCGAAGAGGTCGAGCTGATCAATAACCCGGAGAACGCAGACGACGGTGTTCGGACCGCTCCGTTCTCAGGGACGCTGTACATCGAGCAAGACGACTTCATGGCCGACCCGCCACCGAAGTACTACCGCCTGACTCCGGGCCGGGAAGTTCGTCTGCGTGGCGGCTATTTCGTCACGGCCACGGGCTTCGAGAGCGATGCTGATGGCAACGTCACCGAAGTGCACGTCACGTACGACCCCGACACCAAGGGTGGTAATTCCTCTGACGGTCGCAAGGTCAAGTCGACCATGCACTGGGTGAGTGCAGCGCATGCGGTTGATGCTGATGTCGCACTCTACGAGCGGCTGTTCAGTGCCGAGGTTCCCGGCGCTGAAACCGGAGATGTCTTCGACGATCTCGATCCGAATTCGATGACTGTCCTCCGGGGCTGCAAGCTCGAACCCGAGCTGGCGGATACCGCACCCGGCGAAGTCGTCCAGTTCGAACGCCTCGGCTACTTCGCAGCTGACCCCCGCACCCCGTTGCTGTTCCATCGCACCGTCGGCCTCCGAGACGAATGGGCCAACATCCAAAAACGCAAGAAGTGAAACTGTCATGGCGCTCCCCCTGTCAGACCGGAGTGTGACAAATCGCTATCCCTGTTCGAGGTGCAACAGTGCGTCCGCGGCTTCGGCGATATGGCCGGTCCACTGGTCGGCGTTGCGTGGCTCGTCGATGGGGAGGACGACGAATTTACTCGTGCCGACATCGATAAACTGTTGAATCAGCGCGGCGAGTGATTCCCAGGAATCAGGGACCAGCTGGGTGACGTCATCGAGGTCCGGTCGACGCTTGGCGAGGAGTTGCAGCAGCACCTCTGGCACATCTCCGAAGGAGTACGGAATCAAGACCCCGTAGTGATCGTCTTCGATTTCACGGTCGTGCTCGGCAGCGACCTCTTCAATGACCGCTCGTCCAGCAGCAGCGTCAGCCGGCGTGACGAAGGACGGCAGCCAGCCATCTGCAACGCGGCCGATTCGTTTGAGTTCAGACGGGGCGAAGCCGCCAAGCCAGACATCCATCCGCTTTGGGGCAGGCAAGACACGGATGTTGTCGTAGTTGAAGTACGTGCCCTCGTGGCTGAAGAACTCGCCGGTCCAACACTTCTTCATCACATCGAGCGACTCGTTGAAGATCTTTGCCCGCTCGGTTCGCTCGACCCCGAAGGCCTGCTGCTCGATGGGGTCAACAGCACCAAGACCGAAGGCAGGGAGCAGGCGACCGCCTGACATCCGACCGAGAGTCGCCAGCGCCTTGGCCAACACCACTGGGTTGCGGCCCGGGAGCACCATGACCGACATACCGAATTTCAGGTTGGTGGTCCGACCGGCGCCATAGGCCATTGCGACCAGCGGGTCGGGTGCCTCACCACCAATTTTCTCCGACAGCCAGAGCGAATCGAAGGCGTGCGCTTCGAGTGCGTCGACGACGACGCCGTACGACTCGTCGTGCAGGTTCGTGCGAGTGCCGAGGCCGTAGCCAATGCGAACTTTGAGGAGCTCACTCACGCTTGGCGGGCGATCGGTTCGAGGATGTCAGCCAACGCAGCGGGCATGCTGACGAAGGGCGAATGGTCGGTGTCGAGGTTGACGTGCGTGGTGCACCTGGCCGCGAACACCGCTTGGTGTTCAGGGTGGACCGCACGGTCTTGCAGACAACGGACGTAGGTCGAAGTGATGGTGTCGCGCGGCGTGCCCGTGACGTCTTCGGTCATGGTGGCGCCGGGTTGTGGTGACAGGCGGGGGAGTGCTGCAGCAACAGCCTCCGGTGAGCACGATCCGTACAGCGCTGCGCCGGCGAGCTTGGGGTCGAGCGTCGAGGTGCCGTCGCCGTGGAACTGCATCGCTGCGCCGAGGTCGACATCATGCGGGTCGAGTGAGCGCAGGGCACCCATCACTGACTCGCCTGCGTTGAGTGCGAACGCTGCGACGTAGACGAGGTGAGCCAGGTCGGAACGACCTGCGGCTGCCTGTGTGATAACCGCCCCGCCGTAACTGTGGCCGACGAGCACGGCGTCGGTCAGTCCGAGGTGATCGAGGGTTACTGCGAGATGTGCAGCGTCATGGTCCAAGCCACCGAGCGGTTCGAGCGATGTGCCGTGACCGGGAAGATCGATTGCATGCGAGGCGACGCCTCGACGATCGAGTTCGGCTTGAAAGGTCGCCCAGCACCAGGCACCGTGCCAGGCTCCGTGGACAAGGACGACCGGCCGACAAGATTCCATCAGACGATGCTGGCACAGCCAGCCAACGCCAGGAGAGTTGCGAGCGCCAGCCCGAATGCCGAGGTCAGCCGCCGAGGTCAGCCGTGGGAGAGCATGTTGACGGGCGCTGCTTCGCTGCGCCGCACTCGACCGGTCTGGACCCAGCTTGCGGCGAAGGCCACGACGGCAACGGTTGCAACGATCCTTGTGTCGGACACGTTGCCGATCGATGCGATCGTGATGGCTGCAAGTGCGGCGACCGTGGACAGTACGACAGCCAGTTTGATGGCGGCGATCCAGGTGCGGCGGCTCATTTCCATTTCTCCTTCATAGTGGTCCTGATGCCGAGGACGCCCTGCTCGTGCACTTAGTTGCATATTTGTCATCAGTTCGGCCAAATCGTCACGCAATCGCGCGGCGAGTTCTGACGAGTTATGACGAAGCGATGACGACGATGTCGCTGTTGTGTGACCCAATCACAGCGGTGTCGTTTGTTCTCGCTATCTTGCGGAGATGGCTGACCAGCACGATCCGACGACCCCGCTCGATCTCTTCCGCCTCGACGGGCTGACCGCAATCGTGACGGGGGCATCTTCCGGGCTCGGCGATCGATTCGCCCGGGTCCTCCATGCGGTCGGTGCCAACGTGGTCGTCACGGCTCGCCGGGCAGAACGGCTCAAGCAGCTCGCCGGGGAGTTAAATGAGCAACGGCCCGGCGCAGTGAGCGCACTGGTGGTTGCGGCCGACGTGGGAATCGAAGCTGATCGCGAGCGCATCGTGAGCTCGTCGGTCGAACAGTTCGGTCGCGTCGACGTGCTTGTCAATAACGCCGGCGTCGGCGGCAAGGTGGCGATCGAAGACGAAGACATCGAAGTGTTTCGGCGGGCGATGGAGATCAATGTCACGGCGCTGTGGCATCTGGCGAAGTTGAGTGCACCGTCGATGATCGAGTCAGGCGGCGGCGCAATCGTCAACGTCGCGTCGATGCTCGGCCATGTTGCGTCGTCGCCCGTGAAGCAGTCGCACTACAGCGCAAGTAAGGGCGCTGTGGTCAATCTGACTCGTGAGCTTGCAGTGCAATGGGCCCGCAAGGGCATTCGTGTCAATGCGCTCTGTCCCGGCTGGTTCCCGTCTGAGATGACCGAGGGCATGGACACCGACGAAGCGAGCCAGCGGTTCGTGAAGGCGAATACGCCGATTCCGCGAATGGGCGAGGCCCATGAACTCGACGGAGCGCTCTTGCTCCTCGCCGGTCCGGCCGGCACGTTCCTGACCGGACAGAGCCTCATCGTCGACGGTGGGTGGACTGCCCGCTGAGTTGGATCAGTTGATAAACACTGCCCAGACGATTGGGTGAACAACCACCCAGCTAAGAATAAGCAGGATGATCGCGATCGCGGCGAAGTGGTATGACTGGTCACGCGGCGGATTGCCAGCAGCACCGATCGCGTCGTAGAGGGCCTGGATTGGTTGCTGTGTGGTCAGGCGAATCCGTCGCCTGGCAACCGCTGCCGAGTAGAGCACAGTCCACGACAGTCCGAGTAGTAGGAGCGCGAAGAACACGTCGATAACGATGAGCAGGACGTCGTTATCGACGGCATTGCTCACCAGGTGGCTCGTCACCGCGTTCGCTGCGCTGCTGACGAATGCGCCGCCGAGGAGGAACGTCGAGACGCCGATGGGGTTCTCTTTCAACCCTTGCTCGACTCGCGTTGCGTCGAGACGCGCTCGCCGCAACTCGATGTGCTCGTCAGACCCCCAGATCGAGTTGGCCTCTCGGCGCTCGTAGAGCTTGCGGATGTGGGAGACGAGGGTGTTCTTGTATCCCTTGACGATCCAGCGAGTGATGAGTTGCACGACCAACTTGACGATCGGCTTGACGGGGCCCAGGCGCGGCAACTGAACGGGTCGGGCGCCGTTGCGGTCGAGGACTTCGAGACTGCGCATCGCCATCCGGTGCGCCTCCGGGAACTCGTGGGTTCGCCACAGTGGCTTGACCTTGGACAATTCGTTAACGATGTCCTGTTCGACCTTGCCTGGCCCACCGAGTTCTTCGAGAAGCGCACCTTTTTCTTCGGCTGATGAAGCGCGTAGAACGCGGAGCGCGTCGATGCGATCGAGTAGCAGCGGCTCACCCTCTCGTGGTTCGATTGGTTCGGTCCCAAGTCGGCTCTTCTGGACGTCATCCATCAGTTGCAGATACTACTGCCTGTCGGTTGTGCGGTGGTTATAGCCGGAACGTGTCCTACTTTTCGCCAAATTTGTGGTTCGATGACCTGAATGCTGGCGCGTCTCGCGATTCAATGGGGATGATGCGTCGTCTGTGGATTGCCCTCGTCGTTCTGACGGCTGGGTGTGGCGCAAGCGGCACCATGACTGGTCCAGCACCTGCGGCGCTTCCAATGGCTCTATCGACCGTGCCAGGTGTCGGTTCGCTGCCGGATACCATCCCACCTGGTGGTCTGCAGGGCGGCAGCGCCAATGGGGCGCTCGAACCGCTCGTCGTCATCACTCGACCGGTCACTGCCGACGGCGTCATTGCCCAGCAGATCGGTGAACTGGTCGGGAGCAACCGTCTGTTGATGATCGGCGATTCGATCCTTGCCGGTACCGAGACCCGCTACGGCGGCGAGATGTGCAGGGGGCTGAACGCGCTCGGGTGGACTGTCGAAGTCGCCGCTGAGCCAGGTCGTTTCGTCGAGTTCGGTGTCAAGGTTGCCGAGCGACTGATACCCAAAGCGCCCGAGCCCGGTGCCGAGCGGTCCGACAACGACTGGGACGCAGTTGCGGTGTTCCTCGGGAGCAACTACAACGGCAATCAGGAGAACTACGACGCGGAGATGCGCAAAATTCTTGACCGTGCCGCGTCCCGTCCGGTTCTGCTGTACACCGTGAGCGAGTATCGACCGAGCTACCGCGAAGTAGCCGATGTCATCCATCAACTCGTCGCGGACTACGAGAACGTCACGCTGATCGACTGGGCCCAGGCCGCAAAGACGCCCGGAGTGCTCGGCCCCGATGGCCTGCACCCGACGAACGCTGGCGAGCAAGTACTCGTTGATCTCACGGGTGCTGCACTGGGCCGAGCCCCTGATGGTGTGGTCACCTGCATCGGCTCGCAGTTCCTCGATGACTCGGCGATCGGCCAGGGCAACGGCACACCCAACACGGGTGACGCGCCGATCGACGAGTCCAGCTCCGGCGGGACGTCAACGACAGGCGGCGGATCGACTTCGGGGGCTACCACGACGACTCAACCTGGAAACTCGACTGGCGGTGGGACAGGTGGGTCAACCACTGCTGGTGGCACGACTGCCGGTGGAACGGACTGGTCGACCACGGATGGCGGCACGACGGATGGCGGCACGACGACGGATGGCGGCACGACGACTGGTGGAACCGCTACGACGGGTGGAACCGCTACGACGGGTGGAACCGCTACGACTGGCGGAACGACGACTGGCGGAACGGACTGGTCGACCCCGGATGGCGGCACGACCACTCCGGCGACCACGACAGCTCCGGCGACCACGACAGCTCCGGCGACCACGACAGCTCCGGTGAGCACACCGGCTCCTCTCACAGCGACCGACGGCTGAATCAGGCGCCGCGGAGCGACATGGCGCCGCTGAGATTTCTCAGCACGGTAAAGCCGGCGAGGAGGAGTGCAGCGCTCACGTATGCCGCTGGTCTGATGCGGCGGATGAACGTTGGGACACCCCGGCCGGTGGCGACCATCAGCCAGGTGGCCCAGAGCAGGCTCAGCACGGCGAGTACGACCGGCACGAAGGCATTGAACGAAAGTGCCTGGGCGATGTTTCCACGGAACAGGTGGTGTGTCGCACGGGTCAGCCCGCACCCCGGGCACCAGTAGCCGGTCAGCGCACGGATCGGGCACGACGTGAGGCCGCCGTTGTCGTCGCCGGGATTATCGATGACAACGTACGCAGCTGTGGAGGCGAGGCATCCCGCAACCGCCCATGGCAACGCGGCCGCCGAACCGACGAGCGACTGCTGCTCGCTTGCAAGACGTGCGATGTGGAAGCCCGACGGGGGGCGTTCAGTCGGAAACGCGAGTGACATAATTGCTCAGAGCGTTCGCGCCGAGAGCAGGGTCACCACGAACATCGACCGTAGCCTGGTCCGATGCTCCAAGCGCAGGCAATTTCGGTGGAAGTAGGTGGTCGACTCCTCGTTGAGAACGCCAGCTTCACCGTCATGCCGCGTGACAAGGTCGGCATCGTGGGACGCAATGGCGCCGGCAAGACCTCGATGTTCAAGGTGCTCGGCGGGGCCAACGAACCAAAGTCGGGTCGTGTCATCACCAAGGGCGGCTTCGGGTACCTCCCACAGGATCCCAAGATCGACTCGGCGCTCGATGGGCGTTCGTGTGTGACGCACATTCTGTCGGGCCGCGGAATCGACGACCAAGTGATGCGCATGGAGAAGCTGCGCATCGCCATGGAAGAGAACCCCGACGAGCGCAACGTCTCCCGCTACGTCAATGCCGAAGAGTCGTTCCGGACCAACGGTGGCTACGCGGCCGAGAGCGAAGCGCGGCAAATGGCGGCAGGGCTCGGTATCGAAGACGAACGGCTCGATCAGCCGATCAGCACATTGTCCGGCGGCCAGCGCCGTCGCATCGAGCTGGCTCGCATCCTGTTTGCCGGGTCCGAAGTCCTGTGCCTTGACGAACCAACCAACCACCTCGACATCGATGCCAAGATCTGGCTGCTCGGCTTCCTTCGCGAGTACAAGGGAGCGCTGCTCGTCATCAGCCATGACCTCGAACTGCTTGATGAGGCGATCACCCGCGTGATCCACCTCGACCGAGCGTCCGAGCACGCTGTCGGTGAAATCTTCGAGTACAAGGGCACGTACACCCAGTACAAGCGCGCTCGGGCCGACGACGAGACGCGCCTCGCCAAGAAGGCGCTCTTGCAGGGTAAGGAAATCGACCGACTGCAGACCGTCGTTGACCGCTTCGGTGCAAAAGCAACGAAGGCGGCGATGGCGCACAGCGTCGAGAAGCGGATTGCTCGCCTCGAAGGCGAACGAGTGCATGGCCCGCGAGCGGGCAAAACCATGTCGGTCAAGTTCCCGCCGCCGCCGAAGTGCGGCAATACCGTGATCACGGCCAAGGGGCTGTGCAAGGGATACGGCGGCCCACCGATCTTTGAAGACATCAACTTCGACCTCGGCAAAGGCGAACGCCTCCTCGTCCTCGGTTTGAACGGGGCCGGTAAGACCAGCCTGCTCCGCATCCTGGCCGGCGAAACTGAGGCCAACCTCGGCCAGTTCACGTGGGGTTATCAGGTGCACGCCGGCTACTACGCCCAGGAACATGACAACCTCAAGGTCCACGAGTCGCTCCTCGACAACATCCGTGATGCTGTCCCACCCGAGGTCCAGCTCGGCGAAACTGAACTCCGTGGGCTGCTCGGGATGTTCGGGTTGTCGGGCGAGAAAGTGTTCCAAGAATCGGGGACACTCTCCGGCGGTGAAAAGACGAAACTAGCGCTGTCGATGCTGATGGTCGGCCGGAATAACGTGCTCCTGCTCGACGAGCCGACCAACAACCTCGACCCGCCGTCGCGCGAGGCCGTGGCCTCAGCTTTGGTCGCCTGGCCTGGCGCGATCATCCTGGTCAGCCACGACGAGGAATTCGTGCGTGAACTGCAGCCCACGAAGGTGTTACTCATGCCCGACGGTGATGTTGACTATTACTCCGAGGAATGGCTCGATCTCGTCTCCATGGCGTGACCGCGACATCGTGGGTGTTGTCATGGGTGCAGCCATCGCGTTGGGTGTAGCCATCGTGTTGATGATCGCACCGCTTATTTTGACCTGAGCGTTCGGTGGGCGCGCTCGCCGTTGTCTACCGTTGGGTCATGTCAGCCATCACGCTCACCGTCGACGACCGCGGCGTTGCCACGGTCGTGGTCGATCACCCGCCGATCAACCTGATGACGACGGATGTGTTCGTCGAGTTGGCAAAGTTGACGAGCGCGCTCGCCGTCGATCCGGGTGTCCGGGTCGTCGTACTGCGATCGGCCAATCCCGAATGGTTTATTGCTCACTTCGACGTCGAGGCGATCCTCGGCTTCCCAACCGACGCACCCCCGCCGAGCGAGCTCCCCGGATTCCATCGGATGTGCGAGACCTTGCGGACAATGCCCAAGCCAACGATCGCCGTGATCGAGGGCCGCGTCGGCGGAGGCGGCAATGAAGTCGCGATGAGCTGCGATATGCGATTCGCAACACAGCAGGCTGTGTTTAATCAGCCAGAGGTTGCGCTGGGCATCATCCCCGGTGGCACTGGAACGGTGCGGTTGCCGCGCCTCGTTGGTCGGGGTCGGGCGCTCGAGATCATTCTCGGTTGCGACGACATCGACGCGGCGACTGCCGAACAGTGGGGCATGATCAACCGTGTGCTGAGGGCGACCGAGATTGACCAGTATGTCGACCGGCTTGCCGGGCGCATCGCCGGTTTTCCCAGCGAGGCGGTCGCTGCAGCCAAGGCGAGCGTTGTGCGCGCCGAACAGGAACTCGGCGATGATCTCTTCGCCGAAGCAACAGCATTCAGCAGCTTGCTCGGCAACGCCGCCTCGCGTGACGCCATGACGTCGTTTCTGGCCCGCGGTGGGCAGACACCCGAGGGCGAGCGGCGATTGGGCGCACTGGCTGGCGAGATCTCGGGCTGACCGAACGAGTACTGCAGGGGCCTGCTGCTCGGCCTACTGCTTCGAGAGCGAGACGGGCATCGACGCTTCGGAGCGCACCTTGGCGTAAAAGTCATTGCCCTTGTCGTCGACGATGATGAACGCTGGGAAGTTCTCGACCTCAATTTTCCAGATCGCTTCCATCCCAAACTCGGGGTACTCAAGGACATCGACCTGCTTGATGTTGTCGAGCGCCAAGCGTGCTGCAGGGCCGCCGATCGAACCAAGATAAAAACCGCCGTTGTCCTTGCACGAATCGGTCACCTGCTTGGATCGGTTGCCCTTGGCGAGCATCACCATTGAGCCGCCAGCCGCTTGAAACTCGGGGACGTAGGAGTCCATACGGCCCGCCGTGGTCGGCCCGAACGAGCCTGATGCGTAGCCCTCAGGCGTTTTGGCCGGGCCGGCGTAGTACACAGCATGGTCTTTCCAGTACTGCGGCATTTCTTCGCCGGCGTCGAGGAGTTCCTTGATCTTGGCGTGCGCGATGTCGCGAGCAACGATCATCGGCCCACTCAGCATGACCTGGGTCGTCACAGGGAGTTCGGCAAGGGTCGCGCGGATTTCGTCCATCGGCCGGTTGAGGTCGATGTGGACTGATGCAGTGTCGGGGAGGTCTGCGGCGCCGACGGCGGGCAGGAAGCGTGCGGGATCAGTTTCGAGTTGCTCAAGGAAGAGGCCGTCAACCGTGATCTTGCCGAGCATTTGGCGGTCAGCCGAGCATGACACCGCCATCGCGACCGGGCACGATGCGCCGTGGCGCGGGAGGCGGACGATGCGGACGTCATGGCAGAAGTACTTGCCGCCGAACTGAGCGCCGACACCGGTGTTCTGTGCGAGTTCGAGGACTTTGGCTTCAAGGTCGAGATCGCGGAACGCGTGCCCTGATGCCGAGCCGGTCGTCGGGAGCGCGTCGAGGTAGTGGGCGCTCGCCAGCTTCGCGGTCTCAACGGCGATCTCGCCAGACGTGCCGCCGATGACGATTGCGAGGTGGTACGGAGGGCACGCCGATGTGCCGATCGCCTGAATCTTGTCGAAGATCCACGGCAGCAGCGTTGCTTCGTTCAAGAGTGCCTTCGTCTCTTGGAAGAGAAAGCTCTTGTTGGCAGACCCGCCACCTTTCGCCATGAACAGGAACTTGTATGCGTTGCCGTCGACGGCGCTGATCTTGATCTCGGCCGGCAGGTTTGTTCCAGTGTTCTTCTCGGTGTACATGTCGAGCGGCGCCATTTGGCTGTATCGCAGGTTCGACGTCAGGTAGGTGTCGGCGATGCCGTTGGCGATGTGTTCCTCGTCGCCACCGCCGGTGAACACGAATTGGCCCTTCTTGCCCTTGACGATCGCCGTGCCGGTGTCCTGGCACATCGGCAGCACACCGCCGGCAGCGATCGAAGCGTTCTTCAAGAGGTCGAGTGCCACGAAGCGGTCGTTGTCGGATGCTTCGGGGTCATCGAGGATCTTCGCGAGCTGTTCGAGATGGCTCGTCCGCAGGTAGTGCGCGATGTCGCGCATGGCTTCTGCTGTGAGGCTCCGGAGTGCATCGGGTTCCACTTTGAGGAAGGTTCCCTCAGGTGTGTCGAAGGTCGAGACGCCGTCGGTGGAGACGAGCCGGTACTCGGTTTCGTCGGGCCCCAAGGGGAACATTTCGGTGTAGTCGATCTGAGCGTCAGCCATGCCGCTCAGGGTATGCGGTCACACTGTGCCTGGCACAGTGTGACCGCTGTGCCTGGCACAGTGTGACCGGCCCGCCTACTCGATTTGGTCTACTTGATCAGGTACACGAAGTCGGTCTGCTCGTCGACTTGGTCGAGGGAGATCGGGGTGCCGCCCTTGAAGACCGAGTCGAGGAACGAGACGGCGAAGGTGTTGGTGATCGCCTGTGCCCGTTCGATCGGCATGTCGTCGGGGTCGCATCCTGCTTCGGTGCGTGCCTCGAGTGTGTCGACGACGATCTGTGCCGGAGCTTCGAGTGTCGGCAGGAATGCGAGGTACGCGCAGATGTCGGTGAATGTTTCGTGCTTGGCCGCCGTCAGGTCGAGCCGGTATGACACGTCGCTCGACGTGAGCTCCCACGGCCGTGTGACGTTCGGGTCGATCGGCGTGGTGCTGTCATCGGTTGCGCCGATGACGAGCGTCGGGATCTCGATCGAGGCGAGCCGCTCGTCGCTCAGCAGGGTCTCGCTCGCGGCCGGGGCGAGAGCGACGATCGCTCCGACGCGCTCGTCAGCCACAAATTCGCCGTTCGCATTGTCGTAGCCGGATGCCATGGCGTATGAGGTGAAGCCGCCGAAGGAATGGCCGGTCACTGCGATCTGGCTGGGGTCGAGATTGGCAACAAAGCCAACTGTTTCGACGTTCTCGGGGTCGAGGAACGCATCGATCACCCGGGTGACGTCGTTTGGCCGGTTGAATGCCGTGACATCGCTGGGTGTCTCGCTCTCGGCCAAGCGGTCGACAGCCGTGTTGCCAATGTGGTCGGCGGCGGCGACGATGTACCCGTTACTCGCAAGCGCCTCGGTGTAGTTCGAGTGAATAAAGCGGAGGCCGCCCGAGCCATGGGAGTAGATGACCAGGGGGAAGGGACCGTCGGTGGCGATGCTGTCGGCTGTGGCGGCGACTGCGGACGGCGACTCGTAGTAGGTGCCGGGGAGGAGGGTGTACTGCTGCGGCGGAAAGTCGGCGTCGACGTCTTGGGAGAGTGGGAACCAGACGTCGACGGTGAGGTCACGGCCGCCGCCGGTGGGGTCAGGGACCATGATTGTTTGGACGCCGACCTCGTAGGGGCCGAAGCCATCAGCGAGTTCGATGTCGGCGGTGTTCGTTGGCTCAGTGACCGGCGGATCGGTTTCGACAGGTGGCTCGGTTGCTGGCGGATTGGTTTCGACCGGAGCCTCAGTTGCTGGCGCCGCTGTCGGGACCGGAGCTTCTGTGGCCACTGGCAGTTCGGTCTGGGCCGGAGCGCTGTTAGTGCCGGAACCGGCACACGCAGCTGCGAACAAGGCAACAGCAGCAAGGATGGCCGCTCGACTGGAACGGGTGAGAATCCGTGAGGAACGCATCGGCGCATCGTGCCACGAATATGGCGAATTTGGGCGATCGGGGGCTGCTTGATTTCAACACTCGACCACGCTGCACCGAAGTGCCAACGCGCCAGGGTGTTTGTCGTGGGTCGTGACCGGTTTTATGCCAGCGTCTCGATGAGCAAGCTGACCGCACTGAGTGTGCAAACCACGAGGACCGCTGGTCGCACGAACGCCGGATCGAGGCGGTCTCTGTAGCGCGAGGCAACGAGCATGCCGAGTGCGGTACTTGGCAAGATCAGCAGGGAAAGTTCGAGCTGGCGGCGGCCGACCTGGCCCGCAACGGCGAGGGCTGCGAGCGACATCAGCGCGCCAACAGCGAAGAACGTGGAGATGGTCGCACGCATGGTGGGCGGGTCAGCATGTTGGTACGTGAGTGCGATTGGAGGGCCTCCGACGCCGGTGGCTGTGGCCATGAAGCCCGAAGCGAACCCGGCAACGCCGAGGACTCCGTCGCCGACGTTGAGCTTCTTTCCGCTTGCCGAGACGGCCACGGCAACCAGCACGGAGATGGCGACACAGATGCCCAGCGCATCGGTCGAAACGCGGGAGATGATCAACGCGCCGAGGACGACACCGGGGACGCGTCCGCCGAGCGTGAGTGCGACACCTCTCCGATCGACATGTCCCCGTTCTGCCCAGGCCACCAAGCCCGACAGCGGAATGACCGCGACGATGATGGCAACGGGGACGAAGTCGGGGTCGGTGATTGCCAAAATCGGCGCGGCGATCATGCCCAGGCCGATCCCGAGCGATGCCTGCACCATGGCACCGACGAACACGACGACGACGGTCAACGCCAAGAGCCAATTCGAGAGGCCAGCAACAGCGAACACTCAGCGATCTTTCATGCGTTTGGGGACGGCTTTTGCCGGGTCATCAGGCCACTGATGTTTCGGATAGCGCCCAGCCATTTCCTTGCGAACTTCGGCCCACGACCCCGCCCAGAATCCTGGAAGGTCGGCGGTGACTTGGATCGGGCGATTGGCAGGCGAGAGCAGCTGGAACCGGATCGGTCGGCCGCCAGCCGTCGGATGGACGGTGGTGCCAAACAGGTCTTGGACGCGGGCAGAGGCCGTGGGCTGCTCGCCGCTGTAGTCGATTTCGGCTGTATGGCCGGTCGGCAGTTCGAGTGAGCGTGGTGCGAGTTCGTCGAGGTCAGCACCTTGGGGCCATGGCAGCTGTGACCGCAGCACGGTGTTGAGGTCGAGTTGTTCGAGGTCGGCGCGGCCGCGTGCGCCCGGAAGGTACGGGCCGAGCCATTCGTCGAGCGTTGCGATCAGCGTTGCCTTCGACCAGTCGGGCCACGGTTCGCCGACGTGGAGATGCAGGAACTCAACCCGCTCGCGAAGGCTCTGCGCCTCCGCATTCCAACTCAGAACATTCAACTCGGTGGCCTTGACGCGGGCGAGTAGTGCGGCGGTGGTCGCTTCTCCGGCAGCGGGGCGATCGGTGTGTCCACCCAGCGCAATCGCGCCCAGCCGACGCTCGATCGTCTCGCTCAAGTCGTTGCGGTCGGTATTCCAGGTGATGGTTCGCTGCTCAAGGATGTCGGGCCCGAAGTTCGCGATCACGTCGCTGGCGTCGACGGCAGCAGCGAGCCGGATTCGGGCCTTGTCGCGCTTGCCGTCGAGGTCGGCAGCGACCACGAACGGTTCGTCGGCGAGAGAATCATTGCTGGGCAAAAAGGCGGCGCTCCCGGCACGGAGTTGGTACTGCAGGCCACGCCGGAGTGCCGCGAGGCGATCGGGATATGCGAGGAGCAGCAGTGCTCCCGACCGATCGGGGTCGAGCGCCGAACGATCGAACGGGATGCGGGCACGGCGCGCGAGGTCCGCAGTCCGGTCGCGCAGTCGATGCACGGCGCCGCGGTCGGCGAGATCATGGCGACGCGCACCCGACAGGACCCCGACGCGCAGTGCAAGGTCGGTTGGCACCTCGTCGGGTCGGCCTCGGAAGATGTCGCGCTCGTCAACGAGTGCCGCAACAGCGCAGGCCGTTGGGCTCTGGTCGACGGCGATCATGCGGGCGAGCCGCGGATGCACCGGAAGCCCCAACATCTTGCGGCCGAGGGGAGTAATTGACTGGTCGTCCGGATCAAGCGCGTGGAGATCGGTCAGGAGCTCCCTGGCCTGAGCGAGTGCGCCGGTCGGTGGTGCGTCGATGAAGCGAAGGTCGTCGGGTGAACCCCACGCTGCAAGTTCCAGTGCGAAGCCGGCGAGGTCGGCTTGCGTGATTTCGGGGGAACGATGTTTGGTTCGTGTGCTGTGCTCGATTTTGCTCCACAGTCGATATGCCGTGCCCGGCTCGGTACGGCCGGCGCGGCCGGCGCGCTGCTCAGCCGATGCCCTGCTCGTCGCCACCGTCGTGAGCCTGGTCATCCCCGAACGCGGATCGAACCGGGGTTCGCGGGCGAGGCCACTGTCGATCACAATGCGGACACCATCGACGGTGAGTGACGTTTCAGCGATGTCGGTCGAGAGCACAACGCGCCGCCGCCCGGGTGGTGATGGGGCCAGCGCGAGATCCTGCTCGGCGAGGCTCAGCGCACCAGCCAGTGGATACACGTCGATGTTTGGCCCGAGCACCTGGTTCAACTGCTGCTCGGTACGGCGGATCTCACCGATTCCTGGCAAGAACACGAGGATGTCGCCCTCCCCATCACTCAGCCCACGCAGCACGGCGGCAACGACGTCGGGTTCGATGCGCTGCTGCCCAGGTCGTTGCGGACGCTTACCGCGAGTCGGTGCTGAACGTGGCAGCCACTGCACGTCGATCGGGAACGTCCGACCCTCGCTGGTGATGACCGGGGCATCGAGTAACTTCGTCAGTCCATCGGTGTCCGGTGTTGCCGACATGGCGATGATCCGCAGTTCAGGCCGCAATTCGGTGGCGACATCAAGCGTGAATGCGAGGCCGACATCGGTCGTGAGGTTGCGTTCGTGGACTTCGTCGAAGATCACGCAGCCGACGCCGGGGAGCTCGGGGTTGTTCTGGAGCCGCCGCGTCAAAACGCCTTCGGTCAGGACTTCGATCCGAGTGGTCGCCGTAATTTCCCGCTCGTCCCGAGTTTGGTAGCCGACGAGCTTTCCAATCGGGGTCCGCGTTGTCGCCGACATCCGCTGAGCCGCTGCCCGTGTTGCGAGGCGCCGCGGCTCGAGCATGATGATCGTCTGATCGCCGAGCCACGGTTCGTCGAGTAGTGCAAGCGGCACGACGGTGGTCTTGCCAGCGCCGGGTGGCGCAACGAGGATGGCACGCCGCTGCTCGACAAGTGCGTGACGGAGGGCATCGAGTGCTTCCCTGACGGGAAGGTCGGGAAGATCTGCCGAATGAGGCCGGTCGGCCATCAGCAGCGGGCGACGATCAGCCGAGGGCCGGCGAGCCGCTGAAGGGCCCCGGGTCGCTGGCGCCGGGGATGTCGAGTGATGTCCACGAGGTGACGTCGGCAATCGAGTCAGCAACGACTTGCCACTCGGCTGGGTGCCAGCCTTGGGCCTTTGCTGCAACCGAACCATCGACACGGGTGAAGACGAATGCTGGGAGCTCTGTGAGCCCCATGGCTTTCACCGCCGAACGATCGGCGTCGCAGAACACAAGGAACTGGTCGGCGAGCGGCCCGAGGAACGCACGAGCATCGTCAGCGCCAGCAGTGACGATGAAGTTGATCCGAGCGTGGGAGCTGCGGAACTGCTCGAGCACCCGTGTTGCGGTGCGCAGAACCCACGAGCTCTCGTTCGTGTACGGGTCAAGCACAACCGAGGCCAGGTGGAACGTTGTCAACCAGTCCATGATCGGTCGGGCCTGGCCGAGGCCGTCGGCCGCTAAGGGCGTCAGGTGGAGTTCGTTCGGGAGCTGGGTCACAGTGGGGTCTGCCACGGGCGAGAGCGTAGCGAGTCAGGTGCCCGCCAACCCAACATGTGACGCGGGTACGTTGGTGACCGATGCATCCGATCGAACACCTTCGCTACGTCGCCCGAGCCCAAGGGGCTGATCCAGCCTCGCTGGTCGAAGAAACTGCACACGCGCTCGGGTCGCTACGAATGGACCCGTCAGGCATCGTTGTGGCGTGTCGTCGGATTGTTCAGCGGCATCCGTTCACGGGTGCTCTGTGGTGGTTGTGCGCCAACGTGTCGACTTCTTCGGAGCCGTTCGATGCTGTCTGGGAATTGGCTGAACAGATCCGCGCTGACCGGACGGGTTCTGAACTGGCAGCAGCGCTGCCCGATGACGCAACGGTGGCAACCATCGGTGACCCGAGCGTGATCGGCGATGGCTTGATACGTCGCGGCGACATTCGCGTGTTGGCGCTCGATGTGCAGCACTCGGCCACGTCGTTTGTCCGGCGTTTAGAGCGGTACGACGTCGACTACGAGCCCGTCGATGCTGGCGCAGCGGGCACGGTGGCCCGTACGGCCGACGCAGTGCTCATCGAAGCACTTGCATGCGACAGTCATCGTGTGATCGCTCCAATGGGATCGTCGACGCTTGCCGCAGCCGCTGCTGCCTGGGGCACACCGGTGTGGCTCGTCGCAGGGACCGGCCGCCGTCTGCCCAGCGGGATGATCGACGCCATGGTCGCCAAGATCGACGAGCTCACCGCCGTCAGCAACATCGGAACGACCGACCCGCTCGGCGTGCGGGCCGCCGCCACGATGGACGCGTGGGATCTTGACGTCGAAGTCATCCCGACGTCGATGATCTCCGATGTCGTCGGCCCCCACGGACACGTTCCGATGGGGCCACCGGCGATCAAGCCCGAATGCCCCATGGCCTGGGAACTCCTCAAACACAGCCCCATGTGACATCATTTTCCGTCAGCGTGATGGAAATGGTCTGAATATCAGCCAATTCCATCACGCAGACGCTGCTTGAGCGTCCGGATGACCATGTCGGGTGAGTGCATGACGTCCGCGTAGGTGTACTCAAAGACCCGTCGACCGAGGTCTTGCAGTTCGTTCCGACGTTGGGCATCGCGTCGACGCTCCGTTGGGCTCGAATGGCCGTGCTGTCCGGAGACTTCGACGACGACGCCCTGTGTGGCGAAGAGAAAGTCGACCCGGGCGACATGTCGGTCGCCCTTGCGGTGGATCGCTTGCGTGAGTGGGCGGTTGATTCCGGCTTCGCGGCAGATTGTCAGGAACCGTCGTTCGAGCGGGGAGTGGCCTCCACTGTCGAGAACGAGGTTCTCAATAAGGCGACATCCCCAACGGCCGCGACCTCTGAGGGTGTCGAGGCGTCGCGCAATGGCATGCGGTGCCGACAATCCTTTACGGACCGCACTGTCGATCGCTGCCTCGATCCGTTCTTCGGGACGGCGTGCCAGCGCCAGATCCAAGATGGTCCGAGTTGCAGAGGTGCAGCGAATCCCGTCGACCTCAACCCGGTCGATCAGCGGAATCCGGTTGGTCGTGTGCACGCAGAAGGGTGAGTCGTTGACGAAGGTTCCGCGTGGAACGGTGAACTCGACAGCGTCCGGATCCGAGCGGTCCAACCGGTGGAGTTGGGCTGCAGCTTCGAAGCTCACCCACGATTCGTGGCCGAGGCTGAGGAGCCCGGCTCGAAGTTTCTGGCGATGGGTGATCGGCGCACCACCTATCCGGTATGTCTTGGGCGCGACGCGGATGAGCGTGCCGGACTCAATCAAGTGGCGGCGACGGTGTCGTGCAGGAATGGCGTGTTCGAGTTGATGGAGGGTGATCAGCCCTTCTTGGCGCTCAGCGATCTGGGCGATGTGGCGTTGCATGCCCTGACAGTGGGCAGATCACCAGCTGGGCCGGAACCTGCTCGTCAGCGTGATGGTTTTGGTCAACATGCACACCATTTCCATCACGCTGACGGGGGGGGGGGGGGGGGGGGGGGGGGGGGGGGGGGGCACTTGCGTTGGCGTTTGGGCCTGCCACATGGGCACCCAACCCGCCTCAACGCTCTTGTCAGGGTTTGGCGGCTTGGGCAGATGTTTGTCGAAGGCCCAGTTCCACGCGCTTCGAAACGTCGGCATGTGTGCAGACTATGGGTACCTCATGAGCGACCCCGCACCCCTCCAGCAACCGGCCTCGAAATCAGCCTCGCAAACAGTTCTTCCACCGATCCTGCGACATCTGCCGCCTGCGCCGGACGAGAGCGCGCTCCTCGACGGTTTTACCAACTGGACGATCGAGCAGGGCATCGAGATGTACCCGGCGCAGGAAGAAGCGGCTTTCGAACTGATTGCCGGGAGCAACGTCATCCTCAACACGCCGACAGGGTCGGGCAAATCGCTGGTGGCTGTCGCTGCGCACTTCGTTGGTCTGGGCCGCAACCAACGCAGCGTGTACACCGCACCGATCAAGGCCTTGGTGAGCGAGAAATTTTTCGAGTTGTGCAAGCAGTTCGGGTCGGAACGAGTGGGAATGATCACCGGCGACGGCTCGATCAACCCGAACGCGCCAATCGTCTGCTGCACTGCCGAGATCCTTGCGAACTGGGCATTGCGCGATGGGCGCCGGGCTGATGTCGACATCGTGATCGCCGACGAGTTCCACTTCTACGCGGACCCGCAGCGCGGCTGGGCGTGGCAATTGCCGATCCTCGAACTTCCGCATTGTCAGTTCCTGCTGATGTCAGCGACACTCGGCAACACCCGATTCTTCGAAGATGAACTCACCAAGCGAACCGGTCGTGAGACTGCCCTGGTGAAGTCGTTGCAGCGGCCGGTGCCGCTCGACTTCGAGTACAGGACAACGCTGCTCCACACCTCGATCGAGTCGCTCCTCGAGTCGGGTCGGGCACCGATTTACCTCGTCCACTTCACGCAGCGCGACGCAACCGAAGCAGCACAGAGCTATGTCAGCCTCGACCCGCTGACGAAGGAAGAAAAGCAGCGGGTCAAAGAACTGATCGGCGGGTTCCGCTTTGACTCGCCGTTTGGCAAGGGCCTTCGGCGGTTCCTTGTTGCAGGCATCGGTGTGCACCACGCCGGGCTGCTGCCGAAGTATCGACTACTCGTCGAACGGCTCGCCCAAGCCGGCCTCCTCAAGATCATCTGCGGAACCGACACGTTGGGGGTTGGCGTCAACGTCCCGATCCGCTCGGTGTTATTCACGAAGCTCTGCAAATACGACGGGAGCACCACGCGCATTTTGCGCAACCGTGAGTTCGCGCAGATTGCCGGGCGTGCCGGCCGCCGAGGTTTCGACGACGAAGGCACCGTCTGGGCGCAGGCGCCGGAGCACGTCGTGATGAACCAGGCGAAGCTCCAGAAGGCCGCTGAAGAGGCCAAAAAGAAGAAGAAGATGGTCAAGAAAAAGGCCCCCGACCGGGGCTACGCGCACTGGGATGAGGGCACCTTCCAGAAGATGGTCACCGGCGAGCCGGAGCCGTTGACCTCGAGTTTCCAGGTCAACCATCAGATGATCATGAGCTTGCTCGATCGCCGTGGCGATGGCTGCGCTGCAGTTCGAAAGTTGATGGTCGACAACCACGAACCGCGCAAGCGTCAGCGCCAGCACATCAAGCAGTCGATCTCGATCTACCGTTCGCTCGTCGATGCCGGTCTACTCGAATTTCCTGATGAGCCCGACGAACTCGGTCGTCGTGTCCGCGTGGATTTCGACCTGCAAGACGAGTTTGCGCTGCATCAGCCGCTGTCGCTGTGGGCGCTCGATGCAATCGAGCACCTCGATCGCCAATTCGAAGTCGAAGAACGGTCCCATGAGCAACGCCACGAGCGGCGCGAGCGGGAACGCGAGGTCGTCGCCGAAGACGACGCCCCCGCGAGCGACAACCCGTTTGCCGCGCTGTCTGGCCTCGTGCTCGACGAATCACCCGCAGCGGTGAGCCCCGAGCCGGGTGAGGCGGCAGACGACTCATCGCTCGACGACAGCGGCCGCGACCGTGATGATGACCGTGATGATGCGATGAGCCCCGAACCGGATGAGCCGGATGACGACTCATCGACGCGGGTCGTCGAGGCCGAGACAAAGGGCGACATGCAGCGGGCGCTTGCGGTGATGACGATCATCGAGGCGGTGCAGGAGAGCCCGGGCGTCGTGATCAACGCACAACTTCGTAAAGCGAAAGACGAAGTGATGGCCGAGATGAAATCGTCCGGTGTCGAGTACGAGGAACGCATGGAACGGCTCGCCAAGGTCGAACCACCGCGGCCGATGAAGGATTGGATGTATGCCGACTTCAACGAGTTCCGTGCACGTCACCCGTGGGTGGGCGGCAACACGGTCAAGCCGAAGTCGATTGCCCGCGACATGTTCGAACGGTCGATGACATTCGGCGAGTACACCGGGCACTACGGCCTGAAGCAGAGCGAGGGGGTACTCCTCCGCTATCTGTCCGACGTCTACAAGGGCATCACGCAGAACGTTCCCGCCGACGCGATGAACGACGAGCTCGATGAGATTGCGCACTGGCTCGGCACGCTCGTTCGACAGGTCGATTCGAGTTTGCTCGACGAGTGGGAACGGCTCCAGAACCCGGACGAGTTCGAGGTCGTCGATGGAGCGGTCCGCCCGCCGACCGGAGAGAAAGCGGAGAGCGGCGAGGTCACGATCACCTCCGACCGGCGGGCGTTCAACACGATGGTTCGCAACGCGGCGTTCAGGTGGATCGAACAACTCGCCCGCCGTCAGCGTCCGGTTGGCTCAATCGAGGGGCTGAATGCCCGCGAGCTCATGGAGTCCTACTGGGATGAGTACGACGCAATTGAGATCGACGGCGACGCTCGCCATTCCAGTCGTTTCCAGCTCGACTGGGCGTCTGGCGCGGTGAGCCAGACCATTCATGATCCCGAGGGCCACGACGAATGGCGCGTGCTGGGCGAGGTCGACTTCGCTGCATCCCGAGACGAAGATCGCCTCGTCATTGCACTCACGGGCATCGAGCGGCGCTGAGCGGCACTCGGTTCACCCAGCCGGGGTGAACTGTTTGCCACGTGGCCGACATGTCGTAGTGTCCGGACATGGCAAACATCGTGAAGGCAGCACTTCTGCAGACTGACTGGACGGGCGACAAAGAGTCGATGATCGTCAAGCACGAGGAGGCGGCGCGCGAAGCAGCCGCACAGGGTGCACAGATTATTTGCTTCCAGGAGCTTTTCTACGGCCCCTACTTCTGTCAAGTGCAAGACGCCCAGTACTACGAGTACACCGAATACATCCCCGACGGGCCAACTACCAAACGTTTCCAGGCACTCGCCAAGGAACTCAACATGGTGATGGTCCTGCCGATGTACGAGATTGAACAACCCGGCGTGTACTACAACACCGCCGCAGTCATCGATGCCGACGGCACGTACCTGGGCAAGTACCGCAAGCAGCACATCCCGCAGGTCAAGGGCTTCTGGGAGAAGTTCTATTTCAAGCCTGGCAACGGCGGCTATCCGATCTTCGATACCGCCGTCGGCAAGGTCGGCGTGTACATCTGCTACGACCGCCACTTCCCCGAAGGTTGGCGAGCGCTCGGCCTCAACGGCGCCGAGATTGTCTTCAATCCGTCAGCGACCCACCGCGGCCTGAGCGAGTACCTCTGGTCGATCGAACAGCCGGCAGCGGCCGTGGCAAACATGTACTACGTCGGTGCGATCAACCGTGTCGGCATCGAAGATCTGGGTGAGAACGACTTCTATGGTCAGAGCTACTTCATTGGGCCGCGCGGCGAGTACGTCGGCGACAAAGGGAGTGCAACCGAGCCCGAACTCATCGTCCGTGAATTCGACCTCGACCTCATCCGTGAAGTCCGCGATGGCTGGCAGTTCTACCGCGACCGTCGCCCCGAGGCATACGGCGAGCTGGTGGAAGGCTGACCGTGGCCACCACGCTCATCCAAGGTGGAACCGTCGTCTCGGCAATCGGACGGCGCGAAGCCGATGTGCTGATCGACGGCGAATCGATCGCCGCGATCCTCGCTCCGGGGCACGCTGCGGCCTACGGCATCACACCCGACGTGGTGATTGACGCGACCGGGAAGTACGTCGTGCCTGGTGGCGTCGATGCCCACGTCCACATGTCGCTGCCGTTCGGTGGAACGGTGTCCGCCGACGACTTCGATACGGGCTCGCGGGCTGCCGCGTGGGGAGGCGTGACCACGATCATCGACTTCGCGTCCCAGACAGTCGGGCTCGACGTACGCGAGGCCCTCGCTGCCCGACACATCGAAGCCGCTGGCGAATGCCACGTCGACTACGCCTTCCACCAGATCATCGGTGACGTGAACGAGGCATCGCTGGAGGCAATGACCTACCTCGTCGAGAACGAAGGCATCACGAGCTTCAAGATGTTCATGGCGTACCCGGGTGTCTTCTACTCCGACGACGGCAAGATCCTGCGCGCGATGCAGAACGCATCGGAATCAGGTGCGTTGATGATGATGCACGCCGAGAACGGCATCGCCATTGACGTGCTGGTCGCCCAGTCGCTGGCGCGTGGCGACAGCGACCCGAAATATCACTCGTACACCCGACCCGAAGAGCTCGAGTCAGAGGCCACCCACCGCGCCATCAAGCTGGCTCGTGTCGCCGGCAACGTGCCGCTCTACATCGTGCATATGTCGGCATCAGAGGCGCTTGAAGAGGTGTCGCGTGCTCAGCACATGGGCCTCAACGTGTTTGCTGAGACCTGCCCGCAATACCTGTACCTGTCGATCGAGGACCACCTCGCTCAGCCCGGCTTCGAAGGGGCGAAATGGGTGTGCTCGACGCCGCTGCGCTCGAAGCACGAGCACCACCAGAAGGATCTGTGGAAGGGCCTGCGGATGAACGAACTGGCCGTGGTGTCCACCGACCATTGCCCGTTCTGCATGAAAGATCAAAAAGAACTTGGTCTCGGTGATTTTTCGAAGATCCCGAACGGCATGGGTGGTGTTGAGCACCGCATGGAAATGATCTACCAAGGCGTGGTGATGGGGGAGATGACCCTCGAACGCTGGGTCGAGACCTGTTGCACCACCCCGGCGCGCATGTTTGGCCTCGAGAAAAAGGGTGTCCTTGAGCCCGGCGCCGACGCGGACGTTCTTGTGTGGGATCCAAATACCAAGACCAAGATTGGTGTCAACGACAAACACCACATGGCCATGGACCACTCGTCGTACGAGGGATTCGAAGTGGATGGCAAGGTCGATACGGTGATCTCACGTGGCCGCGTCGTCGTGGCGAACGACACCTACCTTGGAGCCAAGGGTCACGGCCAGTTCGTCAAACGCAGCCTCAACCGGTACATCCACTGACACCGACGAAGACGGAGACATCTGATGGACATTGGAGTTGTACTACAGACCACCCCGCCAGCGGCGCGGGTGATTGACCTCGCCCGCCGCGCCGAGGCGTATGGGTTCAGCCACGTGTGGACGTTTGATTCCCACATCCTGTGGGAAGAGCCCTACGTCATCTACTCCCAGATCCTCGCCGAGACACGCAACATCGTGGTTGGGCCAATGGTCACCAACCCGGCAACGCGCGACTGGACCGTCACCGCATCGACGTACGCAACGCTCAACGAAATGTACGGGAACCGCACCGTCTGCGGGATTGGCCGCGGCGACTCGGCTGTGCGGGTCACCAACGGCAAGCCGACGACGTTGGCCACGATGCGTGACTCGATCAACGTCATCCGCGAACTCGGCTGCGGTCGGAGTGTCGAATACAACGGCTCAACCATCACCCTGCCGTGGGCAGCGAAGAGCGAGCTCGAAGTCTGGGGGGCGGGCTACGGCCCGAAGGCCCTCAAGATGATCGGTGAGACGTGCGACGGATTCATCCTGCAGTTGGCTGACCTCTCGATCACCGAGTGGATGATCAACGCGGTACGAACCGCAGCCAGCGATGCCGGTCGCAACCCCGACGACATCACGATGTGTATCGCTGCTCCGGCCTACGTGGGGCCAACCGACAACCTGGCGTACATGCGTGACCAGTGCCGCTGGTTTGGCGGCATGGTTGGCAACCACGTGGCAGACATCGTGACCCGATACGGCGATGCTGCACCGGTGCCACAGGCGCTGACCGACTACATCGCTGGTCGCGAGGCCTACGACTACAACCAGCACGGCCAGGTGGGAAACACTCACGCTGCATTCGTGCCTGACGAGATCGTCGATCGGTTCTGCATCCTCGGCCCGGTTGAAGCACAACTCGAACGACTGCTCGCGCTGCAGGCGCTGGGTGTCGATCAGTTCGCGATCTATCTGCAGCACGACGGCAAAGATCACACGCTGCAGCAGTACGGCGAGCACATCATTCCGGCGCTGCGCGAACAGGCGTTTGCAAAGCAGTAAATCGTTGGGGATATTGCGCTTTTCCGAACGCTGCGTATCGTCTAGAGTCGTACATTATTAGAGCGCTCTAATTTTCGAACAAGGGACCGATATGGACACCATCGCACACTGGATCAACGGCGCTGCCGTGCTCTCGACATCTGGCAACACCTCGCCGGTGTACAACCCGGCCACGGGCGAGCAGGCGGCGTCGGTCGGCTTGGCATCGGTTGCCGAGGTCGACGCAGCAGTCGCGGCGGCGAAGGCGGCGTTTCCAGGCTGGCGCTCGACGTCGCTCACGAAGCGCGCCGAGATCATGTTCCGTTTCCGGGAATTGATCGACGCAAACAAGCTCAAGATCGCCACGCTGGTGAGTAACGAGCACGGCAAGGTTGTGTCTGACGCGATGGGCGAAGTGTCCCGTGGCCTCGAGAACGTCGAGTATGCCTGTGGTATCTCGGAGCTGATCAAGGGCTCCTACAGCGAGCAGGCAGCAACGGGTGTCGACGTGTATTCGATCCGTCAACCGCTCGGCGTCGTTGCCGGTATCACGCCGTTCAACTTCCCAGCGATGGTCCCGATGTGGATGTTTTCCAACGCCATTGCGTGCGGTAACACGTTCATCCTGAAGCCCAGCGAGAAGGACCCTTCAGCGGTGATGTTCATCGCCGAGCTGTTCGCTCAGGCCGGGCTTCCCGCCGGCGTGTTCAACGTCGTGCAGGGCGACAAGCTCGCTGTCGACACGATCCTCGGACACGCCGACATTGCAGCGGTGAGCTTTGTTGGCTCGACGCCGATCGCTCGTTACATCTATGAGACCGGCACGAAGAACGGCAAGCGCGTGCAGGCACTCGGCGGTGCGAAGAACCACATGCTGGTGCTGCCAGACGCTGACCTCGACATGGCCGCAGACGCCCTGATCGGTGCCGCCTACGGCTCAGCCGGTGAGCGGTGCATGGCTGTCAGCGTGGTGCTTGCGGCTGATGCGATTGCCGACGAACTCGTTGCCAAGATCGCGGCCCGCATTCCCGGTATCAAGGTCGGCCCAGGCAACGAACCCGACAACGAGATGGGCCCGCTGATCACCGCGGAACATCGCGACAAGGTGAAGGGCTACATCGACGGTGCGCCCGCCGATGGCGCGACGATCGTCGTTGACGGCCGCGACAACCTTCCGGCCGATGGCTACTTCATCAACCCGACGCTGATCGACAATGTCAAGCCAGGCATGGCGTGTTACGACGACGAGATCTTCGGCCCCGTGCTCAGCGTGATGCGCGTCTCGGGATACCAAGAGGGCCTCGAGACCATCAACGCGAACCAGTTCGCCAATGGCGTCGCGATCTTCACCCGTGACGGCGGCGCTGCTCGGCAGTTCCAGTTCGACGTGCAGGTCGGCATGGTGGGCATCAACGTGCCGATCCCGGTGCCGGTGAGCTACTACAGCTTCGGTGGGTGGAAGGCGAGCCTGTTCGGCGACACGCACATGTACGGCCCCGAGGGCATCAACTTCTACACGCAAGGCAAGGTCGTCACGAGTCGCTGGCCCGATCCGGCGCAGAGCACGATCGACCTCGGCTTCCCGTCAGATCGCTGACAGGCGGTCACACTGTGCCAGGCACAGTGTGACCGGCACAGTGTGACCGCGGTACGTTCGAGGGATGAGCACTGAGATGGTCGAGTTCCCCAGTAACGGCAACAACGCACGCGGGTATCTCGCTGTGCCGGAAAGCGGCTCCGGCCCCGGGGTGATCGTCGTCCAAGAGTGGTGGGGCCTCGACTCCGGCATCAAGGAGATGGCCGACCGCCTCGCTACAGCAGGCTTCGTCGCGCTGGCCCCCGATCTCTATCACGGCGAACTTGCAGCTCACGACGAGATGGACAAGGCCGGCGAGTTGATGAACGCGCTGCCTGCTGATCGTGCAGGCCGCGACATGAGCGGCGCTGTCGACTATCTCGTCGAGCACGAGGCGACCATCGGCGAGGGCATCGGCGTCGTCGGTTTCTGTATGGGCGGGCTCCTCACGTTTGTTCTCGCATCGCTGCGTCCCGACCGGGTCAAGGTCGCTGTTCCGTTCTACGGATTTCCGCAGGGCGACGATCAGCCCGATTACGCAACGATGACCGCGTCGGTCCAGGGGCACATGGCCGAGCACGACGACTTCTTCCCGCCGGCAGCGGCCAAAGAGCTCGAAGCCCGCCTGCAGGCGATGGGCAAAGACGTGACGCTGACGGTGCACGCGGGAACCGGCCACGCATTCATGGCGCCGCACAACGCACTCGGCACGCAGGACGCCGAGCGCATTGCTGCCATCTGGCCCCAAGCAACGGCGTTCCTGCACCAGCACCTCGCCTGAGCCGAAGTGCCGGTTTCCGCCGGCGCCGGGCAAGTATCATTACCTCCATGATGGTGAACAAATCAATGTCTCGGCATCGCAAGCTCATGGCACTACTCGCTGTCGTGCCATTGCTGTTTGCTGCATGTGGCGGCTCAGCCTCCGGCCCGGCTGGTGGCGCGACTGCCGCGAGCTGGTGTGATTTCGGCGTCGAATTCGACGTTGTCGATGAGTTCTTCGCTTCGCCCGGCACCGACCCAAGCGAATTGAAGGACGGCATGATTCTGGTTGAGTCCTTCGTTCAGCGTCTGACAGATGAGGCGCCTGACGAAATCAAGGAACCAGCCAAGAAAGTCGCCGAGGCCACCCAGATGCTGATTGACGCATTCAAGGCTGCCGACTACAACGTCCTCGACATAGACCTGGGGTTCCTCGAGAACTCGACGCTCGAGGGCGAACTTGACGCGGCGTCAGACAAACTTGACGCCTACACAGAAACCAACTGCGACAGCAGCTTCAGTGGCGACGACAGTGCAGATACCGACACAGACCCGGTTGTTTCGGACGATGGCACCGTTGTTGCCAGTGGCGACGCCATGGACGACTCTGATGATTTCAACCTCGACGATGGCACGATTCGCGAGCAGTTGGTTGCCCAGTTCGTATCGATTGGCCTGGCCAACGAGGAAGCAGAGTGCATCGCCGACAAGCTCGACTTCAATGATCCGTCCGTGCAGAGCGGTGACATCGGAGCGATGCTCGGCGTGTTCGAGGACTGCGGCATCGGCCTCGACCGCCTCGCCGACCTCGGCGGCGGCTGACGACAGCTGAACGATGACATCCCGTTTCGACGCAGTTCTGTTCGACGCGGGCGGGGTTCTCGTCCTGCCCGACCCGACGGTGCTCGCCCCGCTCCTCGATTTCTACGGTGGCGACACCACGGTCGAGGCACATCGTCGGGCGCACTATGCCGCTATGGCAGCCAAGTCGAAGGCAGGCTCGTCTGAGGCTGAATGGCTTGTTTACGACGAGGCCTATGTCGCAGCAGTCGGAGTGCGTGACGCCGATCTGGCCGAGGCTGCCGATGTTCTTAATCGGACCCGCACACCTGATCTGTGGCGGTGGCCAATTCCTGAGACGCTCGCTGCGCTCCAGCAGCTCGCAGCAGCAGGTGTGCCGATGGGTGTTGTCTCGAACGCAGCCGGGCAGGTCGAAGGCTCGCTCAATCGCTCGGTCTGCCAAGTCGGTCTTGGCGACTTCACCGCCATGCGATGCATCGTTGATAGCCAGGTTGTCGGAGTCGAAAAGCCAAGCCCACGAATTTTTGACTTTGCGCTGCCGCACTTCGCCGAGTTCTCTCCCGAGCGGATTGCGTACGTCGGCGACTCCGTCGCTATGGACATCGTGTCGTCGCGTGCTGCAGGCTTGCACTCCATCCTGATCGACCCGTACAACGATCACGACGGAGCCGACTTCGAGCGAATCAGCTCGGTTCAGGTGTTGGCGAGCCAGCTGGTCTGAGAAGCCAGCCCTCCCGGGTATTTGCGAGCACGGCGGCAAATCGTTCCAACGTCTGGTCGATGTCGTCATCACTGGTCTGCCAGCTCGTCACGAGACGGATCAGGCCGGGGGCGATCCGGTAGAAGAGCAGGCCGGCGGCTTCCAACTGGGTTGCTGCTTCGTCTGGGACGCGGGCAAACAGCATGTTCACGTCCGGCGGGTTGAGAAACTCAACGCCTGCCTCAGCGAGGCCTGCGGCCAGTTGCTCCATCTGCTGGTTCGAGTGAGCCGCCAACCGCAACCACAGGTCGTCGGTGAGGTAGGCGATCAGCTGTGCCGACTGGAATCGCATCTTCGACGTGACGTGACCGGATCGCTTGGTGCGGTAGACGAGCTCGTCTGCAGCGTTGTTGTCGAACACGACGATCGCCTCGGCTGAGAGCGCTCCATTCTTGGTGGCGCCGAGTGAGAAGACGTCGACGCCTGCCCGCCAGGTAATGTCGGCAGGGGAGCAGCCCAGCCGAGCGGTTGCGTTGGCGATACGCGCCCCGTCGATGTGGACGCGCAGCCCGCGATCACGGGCAGTGTCGGCCAGCGCAGTGATCTCGGCGACCGTGTAGACGGTGCCCATGTCGGTCGGTTGTGTGAGCGAGAGCACGGCAGGCTGGGAATGATGCGGGTCACCCCAGCGGACAGCGTCGAGTGCGGCCTGCAGCCCATCGGGATGAACCCGGTGGTTGCTGCCCGGCACGCCCTGCATCACGGCGCCGCCGCCGAGCATCGACGTTGCGCCACCTTCGCTTTTCAAGATGTGTGCTGACTCGTGGCACAGCACGGCACCCCAGGGTGGGCAGAGCGATGTGAGGGCGAGGGCGTTAGCGGCAGTTCCGCTGGTGACGGGGAAGACCCGCGCCGTCGGATGCTCGAACACGTCGCGCACGACGGCCTCGAGTCGTGTGGTGACGTGGTCGTCGCCATAGGCGAGCGCCGAACCTGGGTTGGCCGCAGCAACCGCCGCCATAATCTCGGGGGCGACCCCCGCAGCGTTGTCTGAACGAAGCTCGATCTCGGTCATACGCCAGTGTGACATCTCCAGGCAGCCAACGAACCAGGCAGCCAGGGGCTTGAGTGGCTGTTCGGTTATTGGCTGATGCAGGCGTCGATCCAGTCGACCTCGACCTCGAATGGGCCGTCGATGCCATCAGCGATGATGATGCCGAATTCGACTGCCTGGTCGGGGTTGAACGCCGGAGCATCGAGCGGTTGACCGAACACTGACGGGCGCAGCTCGGCGTACGACACGGCCGCTGTTTGCCATCCGTCGGCATCGGCCGGACCGTCGATGATGAGGTCGGCTCGGTGTGAGATCGACCGACCGCCGGTTTGTGCTGTGTCTTCGAGGGTGAGCCCGTAGGTGCGTTCGTCGGAGCGGACACGCAATGCGAGGTAGTCAGAGTCGGTGAGCTCATCGCCGGTCAGGAGCAGCCGGACCGACGTGAAGCCGCCGCCTGCTGTCACGACGTCGCCCGTGAACCGCATCGCTGAGTCGGTGGACTCGATGACGCCGTTGGAACGTCCGCCCATGACGCCGTCGTTCACGACGACCCAGCCCCCGGCGCCGTCGAAGTTGCCGCCGTCGAAGTTGCCGCCGTCGAAGTCGGTCAGCCGTCGACATGCGGCTGCCGGCGTCGCGGGTGCCGTTGTCGCTGGTGGCTCAGCGATCGTGGATGGAGGCGCGGCGATGTCGGCTGTCTCTGGCGCAGCAGTCATTGCCGGTGGGGGATCAGCGGCAGTTGCCGGTGGGGGATCAGCGAGGGTGCTGGGCGTGACGGCGGTGACGGTGATTGCGGGTGTTGGCTGAGCGGAATTGGCTGGTGCCTCGCTTGCGCAGCTGGCGATGAGGAGCGCAACGCCAGCGAACCCGAGCACACGCTGCAACGTACGGCGACGGCCGATATGGCTCGAAGATCCACGAAGCGACATGTTGAAGTCGGATGGCCTCATACGAAGTATTCGGTGCCGCAGAGGCGACAGGATGCAGGATTCCGTGTTGACGCTGGAGTTGTTCGAAGGCGTCCGCCATCGTCCGCTCGGTGATACTGGTTTTATGACGAAGCCATCGACGAACGCCGAAATCTATGTCGAGCTCCGGGCTGAAATGATTGCGTTGGCGCGAAGCTTGACTGCTGAAGAGGCCGACCTGAAGGTTCCGCAGTCGCCCGACTGGTCGATCAGAGATGTGGTTGCACATGTGGTTGGCATCGTCGACGACATTCTGTCCGACAACTTGGCCGCCATTGGAACCGATGAGTGGACAGCCATCCATGTCAGTACTCGCGCTGGCAAGACAATGAACGAAATTTGTGACGAATGGAGTTCGCTGGCGCCTCGGTTCACTGCGTTGGGTGACGCGAACCCAGTGTGGCCCCTGCGAGCTGGCGCCGACCTGATCACGCACTATCACGACATCAATCAGGCGCTGGGCCGACAAGGCGACCGCGACACGGCCGCAGTACGAATGGGGCTCGAACGTTATGGGCCGTTCTTCTGCGCACGTGCAGCAAACGCTGGGCTACCCGTGGTTCGGGTCGAAGCCGGTCAGCAGGTCTGGCAGTCGGGTGAAGGCGAGCCTGCAGCAGCCCTCACTGGATCGGCGTTCGATCTGCTTCGAGCCTTCAGCGGACGACGGAGTGCTGGGCAGATCCTGGCGATGAATTGGATCGGCGACGCCGAGCCGTACGTGAGCGTTGCGAGCCCGTACGGACTTCCCACCGACGCCGTTCTGGAGTAAACCGGCCGCCGAGTAAGGCGTGAGGTAGGTGCGCATGTGGTGCACCTATCTCACGCGTTCGGGGGGTCTGGGCGGCCGTAGTCGCCGTGCAGCCAGTGCCACGCCGCCTGTGCCGCGACGAACTTCTTCAACCGCAGCGTGGCCCGGCGAGGATCGCCGTCCGGGAGACGAGTCAACGCTCTGTCGTACCATTTCACTGCTTCGACCTTGGCGCCAGTGCGATCGCTTTCGGCACCTGCTGCAGTGAACGCTTCGACCGCTTCATCGAGCCCAGCTGCGGCACCCGCCGCGAGGCAATGGGAGGCGACGGCCACCGTGACGCGATCGGACCGCGGCTGCGACGCCCACGCGCCCTCCGCGGCCACGTGGAGATCTTCGAGGTGGAGCGCTGACATCGATGCCGTGGCGGCTTTGCGGATGATTGCATGCGTGAACTGATACTGCCGTTCGCCGTGGTCGACCTCGGCCAAGATGCCTGCCTGGGTCGCCTCGGCAAGCGCTGCTGGCACGTCTGGGACCACGTCCGCGAATTGTCGGAGCAGGCTGACCGGGGCTGCTTCGCCGAGAACAGCAGCGTACTCGAGCAGCATCTGGGTCTCGGGTGAGAGCCGACGCAACCGTCGCTCAACTACCTCAGCGACGCCAACGGGAACACCATCACGCGAACCTGTCTCGGCGATGTGGCCGATGATCTCGGCGGCGAGAAACGGATTGCCGTCGGTCTCGCGGAACACCCAACTTGCAGTCTCGTCGTCGCTGCTCAGTGGGCCACTCGGCATCAGCAGCATGAGGTCGGTGGCGGGCAGCCCGCTCAACAACATCCGCTCCACCTGCGGCTCGGTCCGAAGGTCGGCGAGGATATCTTCGAACAATTCCGCGGGTTCCGTTGTGCGATATGTGCCGATGACCATCGAACCCGGCAACCGGTGCCCAGCTGCTAAGTAGTGCAGCAATCGCAAGGTTGCCGAATCTGCCCAATGCAGATCTTCGAGAATCAAGATCAGCCGCCGGCTGCCCTGGATCTGCTGCAACATCCAACAGAACGTGTCGAAGCGTTCGAGCAGCGTGATCTCGGTCGCCGATGAGGACCGCTCGCCTGCTTCTCGGCCAGATGGGCGAGCAGTCCGGAGCGATGGAACCACCTCGGTGGCGATGTCCCACCGCTGACCGATAAGCGCGTCCGTCGCGTGATCGCCGATCGACCGGACGTGATCGGTGAGTGCCTCGATGAACGGCCGGTACGGCACGGCGACGTGCTCATCGCACCGGCCGACCAGCACCACGGTGTCGTCATCGACAGCGAGCCGAGCGACCTCCCGCGCCAATGTGGTCTTGCCGATGCCCGGTTCGCCACCGACGAAGATCGTGTGCTGCGCGCCACTTGTTGTTTGTGCCAGACGGTTCTGCAGGCGGGCCAGCTCGGCTGTGCGTCCGACCATCGTCGGTGACGCCAACGGAGCGACCTGTACGGCGGGAACAGCGAGTGCAGGGTCGTGATTGAGGATCTGCTGCTCGACCTCGACCAGACGTCGTCCCGGTGACACACCCAGGTCGTCGGCCAGCACACGGCGCGCGTCGGCGAGGCAGCGCAGCGCGTCAACCTGCCGATCGCTCTGGTAGAGCGCAACTGCGAGCGTGGCTCTGAGGCCCTCGCGGTACGGGTGCTGCTCGATCAGTTCATCAAGTTTGGCTACAGCGTCGTGGTGCGCGCCGAGGTTGAGGAGCGTCTGGGCGTGCAACTCGGCAGCGTCGACCCACTGTTCGGTCAACCTGGCTGACCATGCGGCAAGCGGCCCGTCCGGCGGTACCTCCCCGAACGGCATGCCAGCCCCGAGCGTCAACGCCTCGCCGAGCAACGTCAGCGCGAATTGCGGCTCAGCCGTTTCGGCCGATCGGGCACGACGAACGAGTTGCTGGAACCGCACGACATCGACCGCGTCGTCCTCGATGAGCAGGGAATATCCATTCTCGGTGGTCTGGATGTGCTGACGACCGACAACCTTGCGCAGATCTGAGACGTACCCCTGCACCAGGTTTGATGCAGACGCCGGGGGGTGCTCGCCCCACAGTGCGTCGATGATCGAGTCGACCGACCGGCTCCGACCAGCGTCCAAGGCCAGAAAGGCGAGCAGCCAGCGCGCCTTCGCAGCGCCGATTCGAATGCCGGGTTGGTCGTCGAGGTCGACCTCGATACAGCCAAGCAGACGAACCTCCATTTCTTCAGTCTGCCTCCAGCGCCACTCCAGAGCGAGCCCGCACGATGGACATCACCAAGCAACACCAACCCGAAAGCGAAGGAAACCCCATGCAGAGCTACTTGATCGAACGCAACTTCGGTCACATCACCCCGGAACAACTCGCCGCCGGCGGGTCGAAGTCAAAGCAGTGTGCCGTCGAAGATTTCGCTGACACCATCGTCTGGAAGCAGTCGCACGCGGTCGACACCACCGACGGCCTCGTCACCTACTGCCTGTACGAGGCAGCGAGCGAGGACGCCATCCGCGAGCACGCAGCAGCGGCCGGATTGCCGTGTGACAAGATCAGTGCCGTGCAGGTCGTTGGACCTGACGACTTCGAGTGAGCGGAGGGTTCGAGATCATGCCGAAATTTTTGGTTGAACGTGTCTGGGACCAGATGGACGAAGCCGAACTCGCCAAGATGGCCGTGCTGTCGAAGCGCATCATCGACGACAGCTTCTCTGACCTCACGTGGGAACGTTCCCAAGTCGCAGTCGACGACGACGGCGTGATCCGGACCTTCTGTGTGTACGTGGCGCCCGGCAAGGATCGGGTCCGCGAGCATTCGGCCGTGCTCGGGTGCCACCGGATCGACAACATCTACGAGATTGCCGGAGACATCGACCCTGCCGATCTCCCGTCGTAAGCAGCGCTCCGACTGCAGTGCTCCAGTGAAGGCGTGAGGTAGGCGCGCACGCGGGGCGCTTGAACCTCACGCCTTCGCCGGTTTTGGGGTGGCTTCAGTCTTGCTTGCTGTCGGCGATCAGCTGACGGGCGATGACCTTGAGGCACAGGGTCTCGTCGGCGCCTTCGAAGATGCTGAGCACGCGGGCATCGACGAACAGGCGGCTGATCTCATACTCCTCGGCGTAACCCATGCCGCCGTGGATCTGCATCGACTCGCGAGTGACCCACTCGGCGGCCCGGCAGACGTACGCCTTGACCATCGATGCTTCCATTTGGCCCTGGCCCTTGGCCATCAACGTTGCCACCGCGTAGCTGAACTGGCGGCCAGCCTGGGTGAGTACCGCGATACGACCGAGCTTGGCGCGGATCAACTGGTAGTCGATGATCGACTCGCCGAACACCTTGCGGTTTTCGGCGTAATCGAGGCCTAACTCGTAGGCGGCCTGCATCACACCAACGGCGCGGGCTGCGGTCTGCAGGCGGCCGTTCTCGAAACCGGCCATCTGATAGTAGAAGCCCTTGCCCAGGCCCTCTTCCATGCCGACCTGGTTCTCGGCAGGGACCCACCAGTTTTCGAGAGCGATCTCGTAGGAGTGCATGCCGCGGTAGCCGATCGTGTCGATCGGGCTGCCGGTCATGGTGCCGCCAGTCGGCTTGCCGTCGATGTCTTGCGCGAAATCGAAACCGTGAGCGTCGCCGCGTGGCTTGGGAACGATGAACAGCGACAAGCCCTTGTGGGTCTTGGACCGATCGGGGTCGGTGCGAGCAAGCAGGGTGAGTGCGTCGGCGCGGGCGCCGAATGTGCACCACGTCTTGACGCCGTTGATGACCCAGCCAGCTTCGCCGTTCGGGCCGTCGGCGCGTGTGGCCATGACCTTGATGCCAGCGACGTCGGAGCCGTAGTCGGGCTCGGTGACCGCAACTGCGGGCATCACTTCGGCGGTTGCGAGGAGCGGCAGCCACTTTTTCTTCTGCTCTTCCGTACCGCCCTTGACGAGCGCACGGGTGAGGATTTCGGGGCGGGTGATCAGCGAGCCGCCGATACCCAGGCTGGCCTTCGACAGGGCCTCGGTGGCTGCGACCATGGCGATGTATTCCTCGTCGCCGCCTTCGGAGTAGCCGCCGTATTCGGATGGGATGCTGAGGCCAAAGGCACCCAGCTCGGCCATCCCGGTGATGATCTCTTCAGGCACGTCGGCGTTGGTGCGATGCACGTGCTCGGCGTGTGGTGCAATGACGTTTTGGGCGAAGGCATCGAACGTGTCGGCGACCATCTCCATGTCGCTCGACAGATGGAGCGGTCCTGGTTGGTCGGCCAGTGACGCGAGGAACTCCGCCGCCCGGAACTGCGTCATGAAGGCATGCGCATTGGCAAGGGGGTCTCGTTCGACGCCCCAGTCGTCTTCGCGGCCCAGGACTTTGCTGGCCACGTCGTGCAACATGTCGGCGGTGTAGGCGCAACAGATCTTTGCTTCGACCTCGCCCTTATTGCCGTAGTCGATCAGCGACTTCGCCGTCGCCACAGCGGATGCGGCGTGCGCAATCTCGTAGGCGAGCACCTGGTGCACGTCTGGGCCACCTTCGAGCGAGGCGAGTCGTCGAACCGCCTTGCCGACCACGCGATCGGCGAGGTCAATGGCTTCAGCGCACGCGGGCAGGTCAGGAGCAGCAATTCCCATGAGGATCGAGAGTACCCGTGGGTAACAGAGTCGTTCACAATCGTCCGGCCGTGCCAACCTGTGACTCGTGTCAACCATCTGTGTGTACTGCGGGTCGAGTAGCGGAACTGACGGGGCGTTCGCCCTGATGGCTGAAGCGCTGGGAACTGCCATTGTCGAGGCGGGGCACCGTCTGGTGTACGGCGGCGGCGACGTCGGACTTATGGGCATTGTTGCCGATGCTGTTCTTGCTGCCGGAGGAGATGTGATTGGCGTGATCACTGAGCAACTGTTGGCACTCGAAGTCGGGCACGATGGGCTCACGGAGTTGGAAGTGTTGCCGAATATGCACTCGCGTAAGGCGCGCATGGCAGAGCTCGCTGACGGCATCGTGGTCCTCCCGGGCGGATTCGGAACGTATGAGGAAGCGTTCGAGGTGCTCACGTGGAATCAGCTCGGCATCATCAGTTCGCCGGTCGTCTTCCTCGACGTCACGTTGGGTGATGCTGAGCAGAGCTTCTATGACCCGTTATTCGACTTCATCGACGGGGCAACGGCAGCGGGGTTCATGAAGCCGCAGCACGGCGTCCTTGCACAACGTGCCGTGACGCCTGCCGAGGCGGTATCGATTGCAGCCGGACCAGCGCCGGAGTTCACTCGGAAATGGGTCAGCTGACCAGCGCACCGCATGAATGCAAAGCCAGCGAAGCCACGATTATCGTTCCCCCATGGCTCGAACCGTTGCGCTGGGCGCACTCGTCTCCATCACGTTGATCGCTGCTGCATGCACGTCCGTAGGCGGTGAGGTCTCGACCGAGCGATCCGAAGTCAACACCGGAACTGATGACAGCATCGGAACTGTCGGCGGCTCGATTGTCGCGCCGTTGGCGTGGGAACCGTGTGAGGACGCCGGGAACGCTGCGGTCGAACTCGACTGCGCAAGGCTCGTGGTCCCGCTTGACTACGCCGTACCCGACGGCGAGCAGATCGAGATCGCCGTTGCGCGTTCAGCTGCGATCGGAGCGGCCAACGACCGCATTGGTTCGCTCGTCTTCAACCCTGGCGGTCCTGGAGGTTCTGGCATCGAGTCGCTCGGTTTTATCCCGCTGACGATGTCGAGCGACATTCTCGAACGCTTCGACCTCGTGAGCTTCGACCCGCGCGGCGTTGGGGCATCGACGGCCCTCGACTGCGCAACGGACCTTGACGACGAGGTCGCGCTGCTGGCCGGAGGCGACGACGCCGGTTGGGCTGCCCTGTTGGCCGATGGCGAGACGCAACTCGAATCATGCGACGCGGCAACACTCGACCTGGCACCGTTCGTTGGCACCAACAACGCCGCCCGCGACATGGATCGACTGCGAGCTGCCCTCGGCGACGACGGGTTGACGTACGTGGGCTATTCGTACGGCACGCGGCTCGGCGCGACCTATGCCGAATTATTTCCGAACAATGTCCGTGCGCTCGTGCTCGACGCTGGGGTCAAGCCGACGTCTGACTCTGGCGAACTCGACAAGGAGCAGGGCGTTGGCTTTGACCGGGCGCTGGAAAACTTCGCCGCTGCGTGCGACGCCGACTCGGACTGCCTGCTCAACGATGTTGGCCCGACCCTTGATGTGATCGCCGGTCTCGAAGCTGAGATCGCCGAACTCGGGTCGTTCCCGACCGACGATCCGGACCGTGTGCTGACCCCCGGGGAATTGAGCCTCGGGATTGCCGCAGCGCTCTACAGCAAGGAGTCGTGGCCGTTCCTGGCCTCGGCACTCTTCGCTGCCGAGGCCGAGCAAGACGGGACGCTGCTGCAAGTGCTGGGAGATTCGCTCGTCGGCAGGCAACTCGACGGGACGTACGACAATTCGAACGTGGCGAACGGCTTTATCAACTGCGCCGACGATCCGGGCCGTCCGACTGCTGACGACCAACGTGCTGCTGCCGACGCTGCTGCTGATCTGTCGACGTACTTTGCCGATTTCCTGCGGGCCTCAACAGGTTGCATCGGGATCACACCAGCGGTTGATCCGCTCGTGATCGGCCCAGCAGCGGGTGCCGCGCCGATCGTGGTGATTGGCAACTCCGGCGACCCGGCCACCCCATATGAGTGGTCGGTGGAGCTCGCAAATTCCCTCGACTCGGCCGTGCTCTACACCGTCGAAGCTGAGGGCCACACGGCATACGGCTCGGTTGACTGTGTGCAGGCCGAGATCGACGACTACATCATCGAGTTGGTCGTGCCGGCTGAGGGGGCATCGTGCTCAGATAATGCGAGCGCCGACTTCTTCGTGCCAGAGGAAGAGTCTGACATCGGCCAGATTTTGGCGTTCTTCGACTGCGCGCGTGATGAGGGCGCCGAGATCCCGGACCTTTCCGAGGCTGACGTCTTGGCGGATCCGACGCTCGACACTGTCTTCGGCGACATCGATCTGACCGATCCGAGCCTGCAAGAAGCGTTCCTGGCCTGCTCAGCGCTCCTGCCGGAGCTGTAGTCGCCCGCTGTAGTCGCCGGTTGTCCACAGCGGAGTGGGGAAGTCCACAGGCTGTCCACATGCTTCCCACATGGTCAGCCACATCAAACCCACACGGTTTCCCGTCTTGTTGCTCACAGGCAATCTGACGCACAGTGGAAGCCATGGCCAGCCCACTGCTCTCCAGAGCCCGAATCGAGCGTGCTTCGCACAACCGTGGGCATCGCTCGACGTTGCGACAACTCGATCGACGGTGGCTTGAACGCGGAGGGTGGCGGACCACGTTGGAGTTCCGGGAGAATCACATCCGCTCGAGAGAGGGCCAATTGCTTGGAACAGAGTCGATGTGGGTGGCCGAAGCCGAGTTCGAGGGCCGAGTGATTGCCGCGATCGAACGTTCCGAATCCCGTGCATGGTCGCGACTGGTGAGCATCGCGAGCGTCTGAGCAGGGGCTTCGCGAAGGTGCCACGAAAACACAGATGTTTTCACTCGCTACCGTTGACAGTTGCGTAGTTTCACTGATGTAATTACGGACTCGGCAACACGACATGTGGTGTCCGAGTGGCTCTTTCGAAACGTTGAGCCACGACATCTGGTGCTTCCAGTAATACGGAGGGTGAGGGCCAACGACGACAAATTGGCCGTGAAATACGCAAGAAACACACACCGAACACAATGAGCACAATGAGCACACCGAACACAATGAGCACACAGAACACGACAGAACACGACAGACGCAGCCGACGACAATGATGAGATGGAGTGACCGGTGACACTGATTGACGGCAATGTTGGGACCCAGGCAACTACAGATGACACCGGCGAGCTGAGAGCACCGACCTTGACCGACGTTGCGATGTCGGCTCCGGTGGTGCAGGCGGGCGCAGGTGGCGCTGCTGCTGGTGGCGGAATGCGTGTGATGAAGCGCAACGGCCAGCTTGAAGCGGTCGACCTGAACAAGATTGTCCACGCCATTGCCCGGGCGTCTGAAGGGTTGCTCGGTGTCGATCCAATGCGTGTTGCCACTCGGACGATCTCGGCACTCGCCGACGGCGCAACCACAAACGAGCTCGACAACCTGTCAATCCGTACTGCGGCAGGCCTGATCGTCGAAGAGCCCAACTACTCCAAGTTGGCCGCACGCCTCTTGGCGACGGTCGTCGACAAAGAAGTCCGCAACCAAAACATCCCGTGGTTCTCTGAGTCGATCAAGGTCGCTCACGAGCAGGGCATTGTCTCGGACGAGGTGCGCGCATTTGTCGATGCCAACGCTCCTGAACTCAACGCTGCGATCAACTCTGACCGTGACCGGTTGTTCGAGTTCTTCGGCCTCCGCACGGTCTATGACCGGTATCTGCTCCGTCACCCCGAGCGCCGTGATGTCATCGAGACGCCGCAGTACTTCATGCTCCGTGTGGCCTGCGGTCTCGTTGCCGGTGACGCCAAGAGCGGCGAACTGACCGGCGGCGTCGATGCTGCGGTCAAGTTCTACGACCTGATGTCGTCGCTGGCCTACCTGCCGTCGAGCCCGACGCTGTTCAACTCGGGCACCACGCACAGCCAAATGTCGAGCTGCTACCTGCTCGACTCGCCCGAAGACAGCCTCGAGGGCATCTACAAGCGCTACACCGACATCGCCAAGCTCTCGAAGTTTGCCGGTGGTATCGGCGTCGCATGGCACCGGGTGCGTGCAAAGAACAGCCTCATCCAGGGCACCAACGGCCTGTCCAACGGCATCGTCCCGTGGCTTCGGACCCTCGACTCGTCAGTCGCTGCGGTCAACCAGGGTGGCCGCCGTAAGGGCGCCGCCTGTGTGTATCTCGAGTCCTGGCATGCCGACGTCGAGGACTTCCTCGAGTTGCGTGACAACACCGGCGACCACGCTCGCCGTACCCACAACCTGAACATCGCCAACTGGGTTCCCGACCTCTTCATGGAGCGTGTCGAAAAAGACTGGCAGTGGAGCCTCTTTGATCCAAAGAAGGTCCCGCACCTGACCGACAAGTTCGGCGAAGACTTTGAGCGGGCCTACACCGCTGCTGAAGAAGCTGGCCTCTTCGAAAAGCAGATCTCCGCCCGCTCGCTCTACACAAAGATGATGCGCACGCTCGCCCAGACCGGCAACGGCTGGATGACATTCAAGGATGCTTCCAACGAGAAGTGCAACCAGACCGGTGCGCCCAACGACGACGGCTCGCCGCGTGTTGTGCACCTGTCCAACCTGTGCACCGAAATCCTCGAGGTCACCGACCAAGACAACACCGCGGTGTGCAACCTCGGTTCACTGAACTTGGGCAGCTTCGTCGGCACCGGCCCCAACGGTGGCGACGAGTTCGACTTCGAGCGCCTCGGCCAAGTCGTCCGCCAGGTCGTCCCGTTCCTCGACCGTGTCATCGACATCAACTACTACCCGACGCCAGAAGCCGAATACTCGAATAACAAGTGGCGTCCGGTCGGCCTCGGCATGATGGGCTTGCAAGACGTCTTCTTCAAGAAGGGTCTGCCGTTCGATTCGCCCGAGGCGAAGGAACTCAGCAAGCGGATCAGCGCGCATATCTACTTCCATGCACTGTGGTCATCCACCGAACTCGCCGTCGAAAACGGCCCGCACGAGTCGTTCGCCGGCACCCGCGCAGCGCAGGGCGACCTGCAGTTCGACCTCTGGGACCTCGGCGGTCGCAAGAGCGGCGTTCCGGTTGTCCCGCCGGCCGAGCTCGACTGGGACACACTGCGTGGCCGCATCACAGAGCACGGCCTGCGCAACAGCCTGCTCATCGCCATTGCGCCCACGGCGACGATTGCTTCGATCGCCGGCTGCTACGAGTGCATCGAGCCGCAACTGTCCAACCTGTTCAAGCGCGAAACTCTGTCCGGCGAGTTCATGCAGATCAACCGGTACCTCGTCACCGAACTGCAGCGTCGCGGCCTGTGGGACGAGGAGATGATCAATGAGATCAAGCAGGCTGAGGGCTCGGTGCAAAACGTCGAGCGCATCCCCGTCGAACTGCGCGAGGTATATCGCACGTCGTGGGAGATTCCGATGCGCCAGCTGATCGACATGGGTGCCGAGCGTGGCGCCTTCATCGACCAGAGCCAGTCGCTCAACCTCTTTATGGAGACGCCGACTATCGGCAAGCTCTCGTCGATGTACCTGCACGCCTGGAAGTCCGGTCTCAAGACCACCTACTACCTGCGTAGCCGTCCGGCCACGAAGATCAACAAGTCGACGACGTCCGCAGCAGCGACCACCACGCCACCAAAGGGCGGCGGTGCTCCCGAGCCCACCCAATCAAAATCGTTCACCGATGAGGAAGCACTTTCTTGCAGCCTCGAGAACCCCGAATCCTGCGAGGCATGCAACTGATGGCACTCATTGACCCGATCACATCTGACGACTACGACACATTCGCAGCGCCGGCCACACCGGCCGCGGCGCCTGTCGCTCGACAGCGCAACATTCTTGACCCGGGCTTTGACCTGACGCTCCGGCCGATGCGATACCCGCAGTTCTTCGATATGTACAAGGACTCGATTAAGAACACCTGGACCGTCGACGAGATCGATTTCTCCGATGACTTGGTCGACCTCGACCGCAAGTTGATGCCGGCTGAGAAGCACATGGTCAGCCGCTTGGTGGCGTTCTTTGCCACTGGCGATTCCATCGTGTCGAACAACCTGGTCCTCAACCTGTACAGCCACATCAACAGCCCCGAAGCGCGGATGTTCCTGTCGCGCCAGTTGTACGAAGAGGCGTTGCACGTTCAGTTCTACTTGACCCTCCTCGACAACTACATCCCGGACATGAAGGAACGCGAAGCTGCGTTTGCTGCTGTCGAGAACATCCCGTCGATCAAGGCCAAGGCCGACTTCTGCTTCAAGTGGATGGATCAGATCCAAGAGATCGACCGGATCGAGACACCGGAACATCGTAAGCAGTTCCTGTTGAACCTGATCTGCTTCGCCACCTGCATCGAAGGCTTGTTCTTCTTCGCAGCGTTCGCGTACGTCTACTTCTTGCGCTCGAAGGGCTTGCTCAACGGCCTTGCCGACGGCACCAACTGGGTGTTCCGCGACGAGTCGTGTCACATGAACTTCGCGCTCGAAGTCGTCAACACGGTCCGTGCCGAAGAGCCCGAGCTGTTCGACGCTCAACTCGAGACCGATATCCGCGAGATGATCAGCGAAGCCGTCGAGTGTGAGTACCTGTTTGCTGCCGACGTTCTCGTCGAAGGCGTTCCGGGCATGAGCCTCGGCGACACCCGCGAGTACCTCCAGTACGTTGCCGACACTCGCCTTGCCCTGCTCGGCTACAGCCCCGAGTTCGGGTCGAAGAACCCGTTCAGCTTCATGGAACTGCAAGATGTGCAGGGTCTGTCGAACTTCTTCGAGCGCACCGTGTCGAGCTACCAAACCGGCATCGAAGGCGAAGTCGGGTTCGACGAAGAGTTCTGAGCAGGGAGTTCTGAGCAGGGAGTTCTGAGCAACGGCGCTGGTCTGAACAACGGCAGTGCTCTGAACGCTCGTTTGCAGGGCTGCGCTTGGCTACGTTGCTGATATGAGTCAAACGCTGCCAGCCTCAGTGATTTTGCGTGACGTGTCGATGCGCGACGGGTTGCAAGACGAGGCTCCCATTCCAACCGAGACGAAATTGGCGCTTTTCGAAGCGCTCGTTTCGGCAGGGGTGCGTGAACTCGAACTCACCAGCTTTGTCCGGCCTGACCGGGTGCCGGCAATGGCTGATGCCGACGAACTGTGTGCAGCAACAACAGGTGCTGACGTGGTCCGTTGGGGTCTGGTCCTGAACCGGCGTGGAGCCGAACGAGCATTGGCTGCTGGGCTGACCCATTTACAGTACGTCGTGTCGGTCAGTGACACGCACAGCCGGCACAACGCCGGAGCGTCGACCGACGACGCGATTGCTGCCTTCGAGGCGATTGCTGGGCCCATGATTGACCAGGGCGCTGTGATGGAGATGACTCTTTCGACAGCGTTTGGCTGCCCGTACGAGCAACGCATCGACCCGAAACGTGTGGTTGCAGTGGCCCGGCGGGTTGTCAGTGCGGGGGCATCGTCGATCGGTCTGGCCGACACCATCGGAGTTGCCATCCCGAGCGAAGTCGAAGCGCTGGTCGCAGCTGTTGCCAAGGCAGTCGATGTGTCGATCGGGGCGCACCTTCACGACACTCGCGGTTTGGCGCTCGCCAACGGGCTCGCCGCACTCGGGGCCGGAGCGAATCGCATCGACGCGGCAGTCGGTGGCCTCGGTGGCTGCCCGTTTGCTCCTGGTGCGAGCGGCAACGTCGCCATCGAAGATGTGGCGCATGCACTCGGAGAGATGGGGATCGACACTGGTTGCTCGGTCACCGGATTGATCGACGCAGCAGTTCTTGCTTGTGCGGCGGTTGGCCGGCCAGTAGCAAGCCATGTCGGTGTCGCTGGCCCGCGCTTTGCCACCAAATTCGATCAGATTCGACCAGATTCGAGCTGAAAGTCACCAACCGAATCATCGTCCTCTGAGTACCGTTGTCGCTATGAGTGCGGATTGGCTCACCAGGAGCAATGTTGTCATCGTCGCCGGCAAGGGAGGCGTTGGCTCCTCGACGGTCGCTGCAGCGCATGCGCTCGCGGCGGCACGAGAAGGCGCCGACGTGCTGTTCATTGCTGTCGATGGTCGCCAGGGCATGGGCGCGCTGCTCGGCGGTCGTGAGATCACCGACCGGGCCCAAGTGCTGCAGCGCAACATCGCATCGAAAGGATCGGGCACTATTTCTGCCCGCACGATCCCTGCCGACCAGGCGTTTGGTGACTATCTCGAACTGAAAGGTGTCGGCGGTATTCTTCGCCGTGCTGCCTCGGCTGCGTCATTGCCGATGATTGCTGCAGCAACGCCAGGGCTCGAACACCTCCTCGTCCTCGGCAAGATCAAAGAACTCGAACTCGACCGGGTCGCTGATCTGATCATCGTCGACGCGCCGCCTGCGGGGCATGCGGCGCCGTTTCTGCGCTCGGCATCAGGCCTCTCCGATGTCGTGAAGTCGGGCCCGGTGCTCGATCAGGCCAGCGAGGTCTCTGAGATGCTTGCCGACCCAGCGCGATGCATGGCCCTACTCGTTGCACTTCCGGAAGAGACACCGATCACCGAGGCGATCGAACTCGCTGCTGAACTGGGTGACGAGATCGGGCTCGCACTGTTGCCACTCGTCGTCAATGCGTGCTGGCCTGATCGGGCCGGTCTGGCAAAGACCCCCGCAGTGGCTGCGCGATCACACAAACTGAAGTTGTCGGCCGAAGCAAAGTCGGCGCTCGAATCAGCCGCTGCGTTTGGTCGGAGTCGGCTCGAACAGCAGCGCCACCAGATCGAACGGCTCCGCAGCGAACGGCCGGAGCCGGTGATCACACTTCCCCGATTGACCACGCCCAGGATTGGCCCTGCCGAACTCTCTGTTTTGGCCAACGCACTCGTCGAAGCGGATCCGTCATGACATCGCTGTCGCATGCAATCACCGACGCCAAGCTCTTGCTGACCTGTGGGCCCGGGGGAGTAGGCAAAACCACCACCGCTGCGGCGCTCGGTGTTGCAGCAGCCCGCGCGGGTCGCAAAACCGTCGTCGTCACCGTCGACCCAGCCCGACGGCTCGCTGAAGCGCTCGGCCTTGGCAAGCAAGCAGCCACCGACGAACCACACCGGGTCGAAGGAATAACGAATTGTTTGGACGACGGCCAACTCTGGGCGCTGATGCTCGACGCCGAACAGACCTTTGATCGGCTCGTCCGCGATCAGTCGCCGACCCAGAAGCAAGCTGACGCGGTCCTCAACAACCCCGTCTACCAGGCAATATCCGGTTCGCTCTCGGGCGCTCAGGAGTACATGGCCATCGAGCGACTCCACCAACTCCACACCAGCGGCGAGTGGGATCTGATCATTGTCGACACGCCGCCGTCGCGTCACGCCATCGACCTACTCGAAGCCCCAGACCGCCTCGTTGGCTTTCTCGGACACCCCGTCTACCGTGCCCTGACCGTTGGCCAGCGAGCTTTTGCCAGGGTGACCGATGCTGCAGCATCGATGTTTCTGTGGGCAGTCAAGCGCCTCGCCGGCCCGCAGATTGTTGAAGACACGGTCAACTTCTTCCGGTCACTCGCCAACATCGAGGGTGGGCTGCGCAAGCGTGCCCAAGAGGTGTCGGCACTGCTGCGTGACGACAACACCTGTTTCGTGGTTGTGTCGAGCCCCCGTGCCGAAGCTGTGGGCGAAGCCAAGCACCTTCTCGATGCGTTGCAGGCCAAAAACTTCCCGTTTGGCGGCCTGGTAGTCAACCTGATCCATCCGCTCCCCGAAGCGCTCACTCCTGAAGATGCCGCATTGCTCGCCAACCTCGATGACGGCCCGCTTGCCGAGCAGGTTGCCTGGCACAACGAACTCACTGCTTTGGCCACTGCCGAGCGAGCCGAACTTGTCAGCCTCGAAGCGCTCGCGGGTGACGCACCGATCATCGAACTGCCACTGCTCGACCACGACATTCACGACGTTCCTGGCCTGATCGATCTGTCGGCTCGCCTTGTCTGACTTCGGCTGACTTTCGCGGGTTCTCGGGCCGCTTCGGGCCGCTTCGGGCTGTCGGTGCGACGTACAATTCAAGCTATGTCGCAACTCGAACAACTGGTCGATGAACTGTTCGATCGGCCCGATGCCGAGGGGCACTCGTTGGCGCTGGTCATTCAGCAGGGCGGCTCGATCGTTGCGGAGCGTTACGGCACCCAACCGGCAAATGACTTCCAGCCCGCAGTCGAACTCGACGCCGGCTCGACGCTCATTTCGTGGAGCATGGCGAAGTCGATCACCCATGCCGCTGTCGGCATCCTCGTCGCCGACGCCAGCATCGACGTCGACGCCCCAGCACCCGTTGTGGAATGGAAGGGAACACCGAAGGAAGCAATCACGACGCTCCAACTGCTCGAGATGCGGTCCGGCTTGCACTTCATTGAGGACTACGTCGACGGCACAACATCGAACTGCATCGAGATGCTCTTCGGCGACGGCGGCCCGAGCCACGCCGCATACGCTGCTGGACAACCACTCGACCACGAGCCCGGCACGGTCTGGAACTATTCGTCGGGCACCACCAATATCGTCTCCCGAATCATCGGAGACATCGTCAGCGGTGGCCCTGGCGGCGACCCTGGTGACCGAGCAGCAGCAATGGGTTCGTTCCTGTCAGAACGGCTCTTCAAACCGGTCGGAATGGCTACGGTCGAGGCGAAGTTTGACGGTGCCGGTGACTTCGTCGGATCGTCGTACGTGTATGCGTCCGCGCGGGACTTTGCCCGCTTCGGCGAGTTGTACCGTCACGACGGGGTGACCGACCTCGGCAACGGCGCGCAGATCCTGCCCTCCGGTTGGACTGCGCACGCGGCGTTGCAGGTCGCGATGGATGACGAGTCGGGCTTCGGCTACGGCCGGCACTGGTGGTCCTGGCCAGACATCCCTGGGAGCTACTCCTGCCATGGGTATGAAGGACAGTTCATCGTCGTGGCACCAGAGTCAGAGGTGGTGCTCGTACATCTGGGCAAGACCGACATTTCGGTTGCGCCAGAGTTGCGTGCCCGACTCGGTGCGTTGCTCCAGCAACTCAGCTGAGCGAGTTGGCCAGCGCGGCGAATTGGTCGTGAATGCTCACACTGACCCTCACGCATCAGATAGGAAGTACAGGTGACCGAGGCTGAGGGATCGCAGGCGGCCGGCGCCTACGACAAAACGAATGAGATGCAGCGCGGGCCGTTGGAGACCGGCGAATTGCCGATACTGCCGCTGAGGATCGCCCAAAAGCCGCGCATTCGTCCGATTCGATTCGGAATCAAGATGGCGCTTTTCGCCCTGGTGCTGTGGTTTGTTGTCGGGTTGCTGCCGCAGTTCGTCGAAGCCGCCACCGAGCTGCGCAACCTCAATCCGTTCCTCCTCGTGCTGGGGTTTGCTCTCGAGATCGTCGCGTTGTACTTCTATTCGCTGCTCACTCGGGCTGCCCTCGGCGATGCCGCTGCACCGCTGTCGGGTATGCGCATGTTCCGCATCCAGTTGTCGACTCGCGCGCTGACCAATGTTGTGCCGGGCGGTAACGCCGCAGGCAGTGCACTTGGTTACCGGCTGTTGACCCTCTCGGGCATCAAGGGGCCAGACGCCGGCTTCGCGTTGGCCACTGCAGGCATCGGTTCAGCCGTCGTACTGAACCTGGTGTTCTGGGTCGGCCTGATCGTGTCGGTGCCGCGACGCGGCGTCAACCCGATCTACGGAAGTGCTGCACTGATGGGCATCATCGTGATCGGTATCGCTGCGTTCCTGGTGCTCGGCATCATGGAAGGCCAGGGGCGATCTGAGCGCGTGATCCGCTGGATGGCCCGTCGCCTTCGTATGGACGAAGACCGGTTGGCCACCGCGCTCCATCGCGTCGCTGAACGGCTCGAGGAACTGATCAGTGATCGCGCCCTGCTCAAGCGAGTTGTCATCTTCGCTCTACTCAACTGGCTCATCGACGCGGCAGCGCTCTGGGTGTTCTTGCGCGCATTCGGCGGCAGCTTGGACATCGACGCGCTGATCGTCGCGTTCGGCCTTGCGAATCTGCTCGCCGCTGTGCCGATCACACCGGGTGGCCTCGGCTACGTCGACTTGACCTACGTTGCCGTCTTGGTCGGCTTCGGCCTCACGAAAAACACTGCCACACTGGGTGTCGCGGCATACCGTTTCGCCCAGTTTTTCTTTCCCATTTTCCTCGGTGCGGTGGCCTACGCTTCGCTCAGGATCGGTCCGTGGAAAATCGAGAAACGAGACCGTTTGGTGCGCCTGCGCGACCTGGCGTCGAGTGGCTCGACATCGCAGGAGTCGACGATTGACTTCGCGATGCGATTCGGCCGCAGGCTCACCGGGTTACAACTCGGCGACCCGCTCGACGAGGACGAGCGCGCGCTCTTTGCAGACGGTGACTTGTTTGACGAAGCCTCACCAGACAGCGATTCGCCGGATGATGAGACCAATGATGGCGGCGACATTGTCGAGGCGGCTGACTGACGGATACGGTCGCCATGTATGACGACTCATGAACGCCCGTTCGGTAAGTACCTCGAAGACTTCACGCCCGGCGACATCTTGAAGCACTGGCCTGGCAAGACGATCACCGAATACGACGATCATCTGTTCTGCATGATCACGATGAACCATCATCCGTTGCACACCAACGATTGGTTCGCCGCCGAATCGGTGCAGGGCCGCAACGTCGTGGTCGGCAACCTTGTGTACAGCTTGGTGCTTGGCATGAGTGTGCCGGACGTGAGTGGTGCAGCGATCGCGAACCTCGAGGTCGAAACACTGCAGCACAAGTTCCCCACGTTCCATGGCGACACGATCCATGCTGAGACTCGCGTTCTCGAAGTCAAGGAATCGAAGTCGAAGCCCGACCGCGGCATCGTCACGGTCGAGACCAAGGGCTTCAACCAGGACGGTAAAGAAGTCTGCTACTTCAAGCGCAAGGTCCTGATCTGGAAGAGGGCTGCTGCGCCCGAGCGTAAGCGCCCATACGACGGCACCGATGTCTGGGCCGACTGAGCACCAGGCACACACCCGGGTGGGCCATGACCCAACCTGACCACGAGCCGACTCGCACCGAGCTGGCCGAGTCGATCGAGGCCGAACTCAGCGCGGGTCTCGAATTGGTCGCATCCCCGTACCGGACTGTCGCGTTCTGGGCGCCGAGAGCAGAGTGACAAGCACGCAGATCGATGCCGGTGCTGTGCTGGCGTGGGGGCTGCCCCGCATGCGCGACCTGCCGTGGCGCAACGAGCGCGACCCGTGGCGCATCCTCGTCGCTGAGGTGATGTTGCAACAGACCCAGGCCGAACGAGTCATTCCGAAGTGGCTCGCCTTTCTCGATGCCTTTCCGACCCCGCGTGAGTGCGCTGTAGCGCCGCTGGGCGACGTCTTGCGGCTCTGGCAGGGGCTGGGCTACCCGCGGCGTGCCCGCAATCTGCAGGCCACCGCAGCCGTCGTGGTCGAGCACCACGACGGGTTAGTTCCTGACGAACTCGAGGGCTTGCTCGCCCTTCCTGGCGTCGGCCCCTACACGGCGCGTGCCGTGTTGGCTTTTGCGTTCGAGCGGGATGTCGCTGTGGTTGACACGAACATCGCACGGATCTTGGCGCGCACGGCGGGGGAGCGGCTGACGCCCAAAGCCGCACAGGCGCGTGCCGATGCTGCGGTGCCGCTGGGCGATGGGTGGGCGTGGAATCAAGTGATCATGGACCTCGGAGCCGCGCTTTGCCGACCGACCCCGACATGCAACGAGTGTCCGCTCGCTGCGAGCTGTGTTTGGAGCAGAGCCGGGTACCCCGACCCGGATCCGGCCATTGGTTCGGCTGGTGTCAGCGCCAAGCAAGCTCGCTTCGAGGGAAGCGCTCGCCAAGCCCGTGGCAAGGTACTGAAGGCGCTCAACAACGGTGCCCGACCCGCGGCTGACTTCGATCGGCACATCGTCAGCAGCCTCCTGGCCGACCGCCTCATCGAACAATCCGGCGCCACCATCTCCCTCCCCACCTGACTTGACCCACACGCGCCCCACCCCACCAAAATGGAGACTGTTTCTCCTCGTGGGAGCGTTGAAATGATCTCCATTTCGCCGAACTGGCAGGTCAAACCCAAAATGGAGATTGTTTCTCTCAGACAGCGCGTTGGGATGGTCTCCATTTTGGGAGGGGTTGGGCGGAGAGAGGACAGATGAGCGGGCCGATTACCGGTGGGTAGCTTGTGGGTTCTATCGTCGGAGGTGATGCGTCCAGCAAAAGACTTCTTCCGTCCGCTCGCCGTCGGGGCCCCTGAGCCAGTCCGTGAGATCCCGTTCCCGCCAAGCCGGATGATCCACTTCTTCCCGGCAGCAAACGAAAAGATGCGCTCGAAGGTGCAGCAGATCGCGCCCACAGTTGACATTCTTCTTGCAAACCTCGAAGACGGCGTTCCGGCCGATCAGAAGGAAGCCGCTCGCGCTGGCCTCGTGGAGATCGCCCAGAGCCCCACATTCGCGACAGACTTCGGTGCCACGCAGTTCTGGACTCGGGTCAACAGCCTCGATTCGCCGTGGGGTCTCGACGACCTCACCGCAGCCGTGCTCGAAGCCGGTGAGGCACTCGACGTGATCATGATCCCGAAGGTCGAAGGGCCCGAGGACATTCACTACGTCGACCGGTTGCTCGCGCAACTTGAAGCGAAAGCTGGCTTGAAGAAGCCGCTGCTGATCCACGCGATCCTCGAAACCGCACGAGGCATGGCCAACGTCGAAGAGATCTGTGCCGCATCGCCGCGTATGCAGGGACTCTCGCTCGGCCCGGCTGACCTCGCAGCCAACCGCCGCATGAAGACCACCCGCGTCGGTGGCGGCCACCCTGGCTACCTCGTCCGCACTGATCCTCCCATGGTCACACGGGACGACGGAACGGCCGAGACCGACATCAACGCCGACCGCACCACATACCAGCAAGACCTGTGGCACTACACGATTGCTCGCATGGTCGATGCTTGTGTGATGAACGGGATCCTCCCGTTCTACGGACCGTTTGGTGACATCAAGGACACCGTTGCTTGCGAAGACCAGTTCCGCAATGCGTATTTGCTCGGCTGTGTCGGTGCATGGAGCCTCCACCCCGTCCAGATCGACGTCGCCAAGAAGGTGTTCAGCCCGGCCCCGGCCGATGTTGCACACGCGCAACGCGTGATTGAAGCCATGGGTGACGGAACCGGCGCACTGATGCTCGACGGCAAGATGGAAGACGACGCCTCGGTCAAGCAATGCCACGTTGTGGTCGAACTCGCCAAGGCGCTTTCGGCCAGCGACCCCGACCTCGCCGCCAGCTACGGCTTCTGAGAAAGATCACTCCCATGACCATCGACCCAACAGCCCAGCTCCGCCCCCGCCGCTCGGTGCTCTACATGCCCGCAGCTAACGAGCGGGCCCTCGAGAAGGCCAAGACGATCGCTGCTGATGCGATCATTTTCGACCTCGAAGACGCGGTGGCTCCCGACGCCAAGCCTGAGGCCCGCGCCAATGCCGTTGCTGCTGTGCAGTCGGGTGAGTACGGCAACCGCGAACTGACCATCCGTTGCAACGGCCTCGACACCGAGTGGGGCGCCGACGACATCGCCGCAGCGGGTGCAGCCTCCCCGTCAGCTGTCGTGATCCCAAAGGTTGACACCGTCGAGCAGGTCGATGCCGTGTCGGGCCAACTCGACGCTGCTGGCGCTTCTGCCGACACGATGATCTGGGCGATGATTGAGACGCCGACCGCCATGTTCAACGTCCGTTCGATCGCTGCGCATCCGCGAGTGGCCGTGCTCGTGATGGGCACCAACGACCTCGCCAAGGAACTGCGCTCGCCAATCGTGGCCGGCCGCCATCCGCTCGTCGCGCACCTCGCCACGGCACTGCTCGCTGCTCGCGAGGCCGGCAAGGTCATCCTTGATGGTGTGTACAACGACGTGAAGAACCCTGACGGCTTCGCGGCGGAGTGTCAGCAGGGCATGGAGATGGGCTTTGATGGCAAGACGTTGATCCATCCAAGCCAGGTCGATCCGGCGAACGATGTGTGGGCGCCGAGCGCCGACGAGGTCGAGCACGCCGAGCGTGTCATCGCCGCGTTCGACGAAGCAGTCGCAGCGGGCAAGGGCGTGGTCACGGTGGACGGTCGCATGATCGAAAACCTGCATGTCGACAATGCCCGCCGCGTGCTCGCCACGTCAGCCGCGATCACAGAACTGCAGTAGAGGCGGGGCCGCGCTCCCGTTGCGGCTGGCCTCGACCCCACAGCAACTCGTCAGGTTGACTGGCTCGATCAGGCCGGCTTCGTCAGAGTGTCAGTGCGTCAAGAATCTGGTCGAAGGCCACGTCGGCGTACGTGAGTATCTCGTCGTCGGTGCGATCCTGGATGGGATGTGGCGTGAACACACGCGACACAGCAGGAAAGCCGAGTGCCGTCGATTGCGCCTTGGCAGCATCGACGAACTGGTCGGAGGCGATGAACATCGAGGGGATGCCACGCAGTTCGAGATCGTTGATGTCGTGCACACTGCACGACGTGCAACTACCTCAATCCGCCAAGGCTTCGATGACCACCTGGCATTCGGTGGCGATCTTGTGGCGCAGGTCGACAGGTGCCGGCTTGGCGAAGGTTGGTTTCATGTAGCGCTTGACGTTGGCACCGATGCCGACCAGTCGCTCCTCGATGCGGTCGAGGAAGATGTCGCCACGCGGCTTGGAGATGTCGAGCAGCCCGACGGTCAGGCCGTTGAGTGACGCTGGGCGTGCCAGGCGTTCGCGTTCAACGAGCGTTCGCTCGCTGGTGGGATCCAAGATTGTCGGGTTGGACGTGCTCATAGGTCTTGTTTAGTACACGACGGGTCGTGTGACCGGCTTGGAGCCCTTGTCGCCGTTGACCCATCCGCCGATGATCTGGCTGAACAGGCCGGCGCCGCCGCCTGCATAGGTGAGCATCAGGCCGCCAGGTCGGAACTTCGGCAGCGACTCGGCCGATGCAAACGCTTCGGGGACGCCCTCGGCGATTCCGTCGGCGCCACGCACCAACTCGGCGCCCGATCGATTGAGATGGCTGCTGATCTCGGCCACGATGCGCTCGCGGTCCCAACCAGCGTCGGCGAACACGCGGGCGTGCTCTGGGCCCATCACGACGATGACGTCGAACATCATAATCAGCTTGGGATGGTTGACACCCTGGAGTTTGAGGGCGAACGACTTGGCGAGCGACTCGGGTTCACGAGACAACTGGTCGACCATGCAGTGCGGCCCCTCGCCGGCGAAAACCGTGAGTCCGTCGACACCGTCGTCGAGGCCGTGCTCGCCGGCGAGTCGACCGTACGGCGAGGTGTCGTCGGCTTCGGCAAAGCAGAACGAGATCTTGGCTGGGCTGCCGTGCGCGGCACGGTCGACTTCACCGGGGCGGCCGCCACCGAAGTTGCGGATCACCAGCTGCAGCGCTCGACCAATGGTGAGGTTGGCGCGGTTGCCCTGGCCGAGGGCATTTCCGCCTGAGTTCATCCCGATCGCACGTGTGCCCGGACCACTGCACACGATGACCGGTCCAACCGGCATGGTGGTGGCGAGCAGGCCGTGCATGTTGAAGTCGTCGGTGCACGCTGCTTCGACGGCGGTCAGGACCCACGGCAGATACTCGGGCTTGCAGCCAGCCATCACCGCAGCGATCGCCACCTTCTCGACGGTGATGTCGACGAGGTCGGGCGGCACCGTCGCCACGATGTCTGATGGTGTTCGGCTGGTGCCGCTGAGCATTGCCATCACCCGTTCTTCGGTGGGCGGGACCACCGGGAGGCCATCGGTCCAACCGCGGTTGAACATCATCTCCATTGGGTCTTCAGCCGCAGCGACCTCGACTCGTCGAGCCGCGAGGACCGAACCTCCGAAGCGCACTCGCAATGCGTCGACGATGTCGGGGTCGACGCTCATCGAGCCGCATCCGGGACGCATCGCGGGCAGATCGGGCGCGAGCGAGCCGACTCCGGTCAGTGATTCCCATGCGGTGCGCGACCAACCGATGGTCCGGTCGACCTCGACACCGTTTTCGACCTTGATCAACGTTGGGACCGTCTCGATCTCGTGGTGCCAGCTCACGGCCAAGGACGTGTCGTCGATCGCAGCTGGCGACTCGGGGAAGCCCGGTTCATCCTGGGTGTAGACGGTGAGGCGCACGTGTTCGGCGAGCTGTGCAAGCGCCGGGACGACGGTCTGGCAGGTTTCACATTCCTGTTTGACCACGACGACGAAGCCGTCAGGCAGTGTGGGGGCGTCGACCGCTTTGTTGACTGGAACCGCGTTGTTGACTGGAATGGTCATGAGAGAAACTCCAAGATCCGTTGGTTGATGGCGTCGGGTGTTTCGAGGTGCAAAAAGTGGCCGACATCGGGGATGATCTCGATTTTGACGTGATCGTCGACCATCAGACGAGCCGACTCAGCGACTTCCTGACCGATGCACCCGTCGTTCGCTCCGTGCAGGTACAGCGTTGGCTGAGTGGGCACAGCTTGCGTGGCGGCTTGCATGTCGTCGAGCGCGGGGTCTCGATATCCGTCACCGAGTGCTGAGCGGTAGTAGCCCAGTGCAGCGGCGAGGTGCTCGGGCTCGCGCATCGCGTCTTTGATGGCGGGCAGGTCGGCGGTGGCGTCGTATCCCGGTGACCAGTCGCGCCAGATCATGTCGATGAAAGCGAAATCGTCGGCAGGGACGACCATGTCGGCCAGACCATGTTGAAAGAAGAACATGTACCAACTCTTTTTCAACTGTTCCGTGTTCGTGACGAATGCCAATCCCATCGATCCACCCGGCGGGACGGCCATGGCAACGACACGACTCCAGCGCTCCGGTGCCGATGACGCTGCGCCGTAGGCGATCGGCGCACCCCAGTCGTGGCCGACGATGACAGCGCGCCCGTCACCGCCAAAGTGTTCGTGGAGCGCATTCATGTCGGCTGACGATGCACCGGTTTGGTATGCGCCATTCGTTGCGAGTCCGCTGGGCGCGTAGCCGCGAAGGAACGGTGCCACGACGCGGAAACCGGCGTCGTCGAGGACTGGCATGAGGTGCCGCCACGAATTTGCCGAGTCCGGGAAGCCGTGCGCGCAGACAACGAGCGGACGTGTGTGATCGTCGATCGACGGTGACGTCAGGCAGGCCAACTCGACGGTGCCGAGCGAGACAGAGGTGAATGATTCCGACATGCCGTCGAACGTAGCGGAGGCTGCTGTTACGAACGTCACCCCGCGCCATTTACGGCGCAAGCGCACGAACCCCTACTATTTGTTCATCGGGGATTCGCTGGATTTTCATACTGCGCCATCTGGGGACGGCGACGGGTTTGACGTGACGTTTCATGGTGTCCGTGGTTCGACACCATGCCACAGCCCGAATGTCGTTAAGTACGGCGGCAACACGTCATGTGTGTCGCTCAACATCGAGGGAGTCGATCCGGTGGTGTTCGACCTCGGAACAGGGCTTCGCTACTTTGGCCAGTCGCTCCCCGCCGACGTTGCACTCCGGGCGACCGTCTTGCTGAGCCATCCCCATTGGGACCACATCCAGGGCTTGCCGTTCTTCACACCGCTGCTGCAAGACGGCTCACACCTGACGGTATATGGCCCGGCCCAAGAGGGCGATCTGACATTGCAATCGGTGTTTGCCGACACGATTAAACCGCCGATTTTCCCTGTGCATTTGGAGATGCTGCCGGGCTTGATCGACTTCATCGAATGCTGGCAGAACGAGTTCTTGATTGGCACCGACGCAGTGCCCGTTGAGGTCGTGGCCCGCTCGATTCCGCATGTCGGCAACACGCTCGGATACCGAGTGACTGCCCGTGGTGCATCGGTTGCGTATCTCAGTGACCATCAGATGCCCGTCGACGGATCGCTTGGAATTGACGACGGTGCGCTGGAACTGTGTCGGGGCGTCGACTTACTTATCCACGACGCGCAGTACACGCCGAGCGAGTTTGCTCGCAAGTCCAACTGGGGCCACTGCACGATCGAGTACGCGGTCTGGGTCGCTGCTCATGCCGGGGCAAAACAACTCGCACTGTTCCACCACGACCCGACACACGACGACGCAATGATGGATGTGCTGACCGCTGATGCTCAGCGGTGCGGCCGCGAGTTGGGCGTCGAAGTCTTCGCTGCACGCGAAGGACAGACCATCCGCGTCGGCGGTTGACGTGATCGGCACGATTGCCTCGATCGTTCTGGGCATCGTCTTCCTCGTTGCCGGCGGTTCAAAGATCGCTGCAGGCCCAGACTGGCCGGTCCAAGCTGCTGGCCTGGGTGCGCCGCGCTGGGTGATCCCGTTTGTTCCGTGGGTCGAGATCGTTGTCGGGGCGGCCCTCGTCGTGCAGGTTGCGAGACAGCCGGCGGCGCTTGCTGCGCTCGGCATTCTGGTCGTGTTCACCGCGCTGCTGGTGGTTCGGCTCAGCGAAGGAAAGCGTCCGCCGTGTGCTTGCTTCGGGGCGTGGTCGGCGAAACCGCTCGGCCCTGGTCACCTCGCTCGCAACGCCGCGCTGATCGCAGTGGCCGGGCTTGCCCTGATCTAGCTGTGCTCGGTTGTGGCAACGTTTGGGTGCCCCTGCGACACTTCGGGGACGCGATTGCGGGGGTGCTCCTCAGCGCGTTATGGGACCGTGAGTATTGCCGGATGATGATGGGGTCGCAACGCCTTCGATACGTGCTGATATGGGCGCGAACGTCCGGTGGTTCAGGACTGGTATCGACGGGCGACACACCCTCTCGCGTGGGTGACGCGCGCGTCGGAACGGAATCCGTCGGAGGGGTGATGCCGATTGTGCGCGTGGTGCGACGGACGTCGAAGTCGCGAGGCTATGTTCAGCCAGTAATGTATAGTTCACTGTGTGCTGACTCTTACCGATCGCCATGAGGCGCTGCATCGGCTCGGCCGAGCGCTCGCCGACCCAGGGCGGTGCAACATCCTCGTGACACTCCTCGACGGCCCGGCCTACCCGGCCAAATTGGCGGCAACGCTCGGCTTGACCCGATCGAACATGAGCAATCATCTCGCGTGTCTGCGGGGATGCGGGCTCGTGAGCGCCACCGCTGAGGGGCGCCAGATCCGCTACGACATTGCCGACGCGAACCTCGCTCACGCGATACGCAGCCTCCTCGAAGTGATCGTGGAGACAGATTGTGAGCGCTGACGTCGTTGACGTCCTCGCTGGCGACCGAACAAGGGTCCTGCAACGCCGGGTCAGGCTGATTGTCGGCGCTGTGATCGTCTACAACGTCGTCGAAGCAGCGACCGCGATTACCGCCGGAGCCCTCGCGTCGTCGACTGCACTCGTGGGCTTCGGCCTCGGCTCCATCGTCGAGGTGACCTCCGCCATCGCAATCACGTGGCAGTACTCCCACCACACGCCGAGCGATCGCGAACATCGGGCGCTGCGCATCGTGGCCTACTCGTTCTTTGCGCTCGCCACCTACGTCAGCGTCGATGCAGCGCTGTCTCTCATAGGAAATCGCGAGGCGGCACACAGCTCACTGGGAATCGGGATCGCCGCCCTCAGCCTGGTCGTCATGCCGATTGCCTCGATGGCGGAGCGGCGCACCGGTGAGGAACTGGGTTCAGCCAGCGTGGTGGCCGATTCCAAACAACTCCTGTTGTGCAGCTACCTGTCCGCTGTTCTGCTCGCCGGTTTGGTGATCAACTCGACCTTGGGTTGGAGCTGGACAGATCCCGTCGCCGGACTGTTCATTGCCGTCCTGGCCGTGCGCGAGGGACGCAACGCGCTGCGCGGTGACGTGTGCTGTGCGCCACCCGCAGCGCTCCTGTCGGAGTCAGCCGACGAATGCTGTTCGTGAACGTGACCGCAACCAATCGGCGCGGTGCGTACCGGACTGCGAGAGACGATGCCCGTCGCCACTTCGCCGGCGGCCACGTCGCTGAAGGGTGGCGCCACCTCGAACGAGCCCACGTCCTTGCCCAGCCTGATGGAATCATTCACATCGGCAGTCACATCGCAATGCTCCGGCGTGGCATCATCGAAAACGACGCCAAAGAAGTCGCCGGCCAGGCCCTCCGAGCGCTACTCGCCGGGCCCGCATCGCTCACCGGCCGCGTCCCAACCGGCAACGACGGACGAGCCAGAACCCCACTGTCGAAGCGAATGGCCATCCCCGACGATCTCAGGCCTCATTTCGCATCCCAAACCCAACCAACGCAATGACGTCGACGCACAACGGAGCACACCCATCAGCGGCAGGGTCCGCTCGATAGCGGCATCTGGACCTGGGCGGATCTGAGCGATATCGCGCTGGTCACTCGGTCGTTGCCGCCTTCGTAGAAGCGCACATCTTCGCGGATCTCGAACATCGGAAGAGGCACGGCGGAGATCGATGGGGATTTCGTTGTGTTCATTATCGGCGCAAGGCTCAACCCGCTCCGACTCATACGCAGTCTTCGAGATCTCGGTGGCAACAAAGGTATGAAGCACATGCTCGACTACCTCGTGGCGAATCCGGACAAGGGTCTCCCGGGCTACCAACAGCTGGGTCTTGGATCGTGGGTCCAGTACTGGAGATCATTCGATCATCTGAAAGCGTTCGCGAAGGACAGCGAGGACGCGCAGCCCATCGATGCCGAACAACTCACCAACCCGCGCCGATCCGGCGCCGGGCATTCGTCTGATCGCATCCAGCGCAGTGATCGCTGCATCGAAGAATCGTTCGCCGAGGTCGAAGCCGCCCTCATTTCGGTAGTAGTGGACTCGTTCGATGAGATCGACTTCGGCTTGCGGGCGAAGAATCGGGCGCGTCACGCTTCAGGGCCGAGTGCCCGCTCGCGTAGCTCGGCAATGACATTGTCGGTTGCTTCGCGGCCCACGCCCGATGCGAGCCCGTCGGCAATGAGATCGCGGAGCCGTTGGGCTGCCTGCTCTTGCTGGTCACGACGAATCAGCTCACGCAGATACTCACTTGTGTTGCCGTAGTTGCCGGCGCTGACGCGTGCGTCGATGTAGTCGCGCATGTTCTCAGGGAGGGCGAAGCTCATCGTGTTCCGGCTCATGAATCCAGTCTGCTCGCCCTACAACTGTTGTCAACACCGCTCAGAACAACAGCTGTCAATGAACCAGATACCCGTTCGAGATCGGCACGTCGGATCGGTCGAAGTGGCGCATAGCAACGAGTCGCCGAGCAATCGCAACTGGCGTTCTGGTGACCGCTCGTGAGGTCGATCGATGGTTCGTCAGGGGGAAATTGAGCCGATCGTGGTGCTGTCGGAGAGCACCAATCGAACGGTCGCTTCGTTGTTCGGAATGATGCCAGTGACGAAGACGCAGAGGTCGTTGTTGCCGGTCTCGCTGATCTCGATGCTGTTCGTGTCGTGGGCACTGCCGAACGACTCTTCAACCATGTCATCCCCGGCGTCGTTTGCCTGCTCGTTGGAACCAGGCAGTAGAAAGACGCGCCGAACCTGAACGGCGCGGTCACGCTCAGAGAGCGCTCGAAAGTCCTCCGGCACAGTGAGCGGCACCGGCTCAAGCGATCTGGTCATGTCCTGATGATCCGTCACATGAGTTCAACTCCCGTGGACCCCGGATCCGCATACCGCGGCAACAAGATCCTCAGAGGACTACTTGCGGCACCCGAAGCGCGCGTGCCCACTCGATAATTTTCTGGCCCGAAATCACGATCTGTCCATCATCAATCAGGCGCTTCGGGGACGCTCTGACGCGGGTGATCCTCCGCGCGTTATCGGACTGTGAGTATTGCCTTGCCGGTCGGCGCAGGTTCGGCCGGACTAGGACGCTCGGCGAATATTGGCGAGGATCGCGTCACGGATCTCGTGCAGTCGCGGCTGCGGGAGGTCGTGGGCCATGTCGGGGAGCGCGAGCAAACGCGAACCTGGAATAGCCATCGCTGTAGCGACGCCGCCGCTCGGCTTGACGAGCGGATCCACAAGTCCGTGAATGACAAGTGTCGGCGCGGTCACCGCTCCGAGCAACTCGGTGCGATCACGAGTTCCGGCGATCGCCGCGGCTTGCCGGTCGAAGCCATCCGGAGTGAAGCTTCGTTCAACCGCCGCCGCAGCTCGCACGCGATGCTCATCAGCGTCGAAATGCGGACCCGAGACCAGCCCGAACAACCTCACGTTTTCATCGACAGCGTTCTCCCTCGTCGACGCGGGACGCCGCACGACATTCTTCGCCAATGACGCCTTGATCCCACCGCTCTTGCGGTCGCCGACGTTGGACATGATCGAACACATGCTGCGCACCCGGGTGGGGTGATTGATCGCCAACTCCTGCACGATCATGCCGCCCATTGAGAGACCAACGACGTGGGCCGACTCGATGCCCAGCGCGTCGAGCAGCCCGGCTGCATCGTCAGCCATATCGACGACGGTATAGCCGACACCCTTCAACGGCCGTCGCGTGATCATCGCCGTCAACGTCTTCGCGAGCTTCGGAGGCGTCCAGGTTCCCTGCGTCGAGAGGCCAATATCGCGGTTGTCGAACCGAATGACCTTGAATCCTTCGTCGACGAAGAGATCAACAAACTCATCGGTCCAGCCGATCAACTGCTCACCCAGACCCATCACGAGAAGCAGCGGCTCGCCGTCGCCCCTGACGTCGTACTCGAGTGTGATTCCATTGGCTTCGGCTTGAGGCATCTCGAAATCTTAGACGCTCCAATTCGACGCCGGAAGCGAGCTGGCCTTGGCTGAATGCCCGTGTGGTCGGCCCGTGTTGAGTGCGATCAGCCCTCCATAATGCTCAGCGCCGGGCAGCGCCAGCGCCGGTATCCCCGAGCGCACGCCAGCAGATATTCCTCGGTCAAGTGCCCCGTATCGCCGGCTCGAAGGCAGCCGAAGGGTGTCCCAAAACGCCGACAAGGTGACGCACCTGAGGTGACACCTGCCGTCGGATTTGGTGGCACGTCGCAGACCGGGCAAACGTGGCCTGACTCGGCCTGACTCGGCCTGACTCGGCCTGACTCGGCCGTGAATCTAGACGGTGGCAAGCAGAAAGGCGAGCGTGCGAGCTTCGTCACGCCAGGCGTCGTACCTGCCGGTGGGGCCGCCATGGCCCGCTCCCATTTCGATTCGCAAGACGATCGGGGCGTTGCCGGTCGCGACCTCGCGGAGACGCGCCACCCACTTGGCGGGCTCGTGGACGCCGACCCGCGGGTCGTTCAAGCCGGCGGTGGCGAACAAGGCCGGGTAGTCGGCAGCGACCGTGTTGTCGTAGGGGGAGTAAGCAGCCATGATCGACGCGAACGGTTCAGAGCGAGGATCGCCCCACTCCTCCCATTCGGTCACGGTGAGGGGCAGCGTCGGGTCGCTCATTGTTGACACGATGTCGACGAACGGGACCTCAGCAACGACGCTCGCGTAGAGGTCCGGTCGCTGCGTCATGCACGCTCCAACCAGCAGGCCACCGGCGGATCCGCCGCGGATCGCTAGGCGGTCAGGAGCAGTGATCTTGACGTCGACCAGGTGCTCGCTGCAGGCAATCATGTCGTCGAACGTGTGCTGCTTGTTGAGCAACTTGCCATCGATGTACCACTGACGACCGAGTTCGCCGCCGCCACGGGGATGGGCCAGGGCGAAGACCATGCCGCGATCGAGGAGCGAGATGCGTGCGATCGAGAACCACGGCGCCATCGACGCTTCGTACGAGCCGTATCCGTAGAGGACCGTTGCCGCCGTGCCGTCGAGGGGTGTGTCGACATGATGCACGATGTCGAGTGGTACGAGGACGGGGTTGTCGCCACCACTTGGCGCCCACAAGCGACGCGTGACGTACTGCTCGAGATTGACGTTGGGCGTTGGGAGTTGACGAAGCAGCACGCGTTCACCGGTCGCCACGTGTTCTTCGAACAGCGACGGTGGCATGACCATGGAGGTGGTGACGAACCGGATCGTGTCGGAGTCCCACTCCGGGTTCGCGCTGAGGTCAACGTCGTGTGGTGCAACACCGAGTTCGACGGTCCGTTCCGGGAGCGCGTCGTCGCGGAAGAGAATGCGCAGCCGGGGCTGGGCGTCGGCCCATTCGTGCACGACGATATGCCCGGCGAATGCTTCGACGCCACTGATCCGCAGCCCGGGGATATGCGCGATCAACTCGGACCACGCTTCGGCAGCGGTCCAGTCGGAGTCGAGCGTCGCCGTGAGAACACGAAAGTCGACAGCGGCGTCGTTGGTCGTCATCACGAACCGGTCGCCCCAATGGTCGACCTGGTACTCGATGTCATCCCGACGTGGCCGGACGATGGTAAACGGGGCCGAGAGGTCCGACGGAGCCAGGCGAACCTCAGCGCTTGTCTTGCTCGCAGAGTGAATAATGATCCATTCGTTTGAACGGGTCTCACCGATCGCGACGAAGAATCGTTCGTCGAGTTCCTCGAAGATCAACTCGTCGGCATCGGTCGTGAGGTCGCCGACACTGTGGCGCCAGACCTGAAAGGGTCGCTCTTGGTCGTCTGGGCGGACGTAAAAGAGCGACGAACCATTGGCCGACCAGGCAGTGCCGGCGTTCGCGATTTTGTCGATGCCTTCGTCGCTATCGACGAACGATCCGTCGTCGGCGAAGGTGCGGATCTGCAACTGGTAGCGCTCATCGCCCGCTGTGTCGATCGACCAGGCGAATGACCGGTGGTCATGGGATGCGTCAAGTGCGCCGAGGTCGAAGTAGTCGTGCCCGGCAGATTCGATGTTCTCGTCGAAGAGGACGATCTCGGTGGCCGTGTCCATCGTCGGCCCACGATGGTGGACCGGATAGCTCAGGCCCTCTTCGGTCCTTGCCACGTACCACCAGTCGCCGTTGCGTACCGGGGTCGACATGTCGGACTCTTGCACTCGCGACTTGATCTCGGAATACAGCGTCTCGATCGTCTCGGCGTGCGGCTCGAAGTAGGCGTCGCTGTAGGTGTTCTCGGCGGCGAGATGGGCGAGAAACTCCTGGTCCTCGATATCGAGCATCCAGGCAAACTGGTCATCGACGGGCCCCGTCGGCCGGTCCCAAACGTGGGGCCGTCGAGGTGCAACGGGAGCGCCTGCCGGAGCGCCGGTGTGACGATTGTTCTTGGAATTGTCTACGTTCACGATCGAGCCAATGTAGGGCCGCAGCGCTACCGTTCGGTCACGTTATGCGAGTTTGGATCGATCAAGACCTCTGTACGGGCGACGGCCTCTGCGTCGACCACTGCCCTGACGTCTTCATCCAACTCGAAGACGGGATCGCCTACGTCGCCCAAGACCGTGCGCCACTCAACGACCCCGGCGGCTCCGGCAGCCTCGCCTGGGTCAGCAATCGGAACATCGCCGACGTCGTCCATGCTGCTGAGGCCTGCCCCGGCGAGTGCATCTTCATCGAGGTCGACGTCCCCGTGGCCGAGTTCGCTGCCGACGGCGCTGCCGCCTGAGTCGGTAGGTCGCCCGTGCCCTCCGCCTTCGAGCCCGACAAGGGCATCAACCGGGGCGTTGTAGAACAGATTGCCTGGTGTAACGGCGAGCCCGACTGGATGACTGAGATGCGTCTCCGTTCACTCAGCTTGTTCGATTTGTTCGACGAGAAGCCGATGACCGAATGGTTCGCGGTCAACATGCCCGACATCGATTTTCAGGACATTTATTACTACCGCGGTCCCCAGGGCGAGCAGGTCTCCGAGTCGGACGAACTGCGCGGAGCGCAGTCCGAGTCCGAGATCGTTGACCGCAAGAACCGCGATGACTTGGAGAAGCAGGGGGTCCTGTTCTGCGACATGGACACTGCCCTGCGCGAGCACCCGCACCTGGTCAAGGACTACTTCGGCACGATCGTCCCGCCGGGCGACAACAAGTTCGCGGCACTCAACACCGCGGTCTGGTCGGGTGGCTCGTTTATCTATGTCCCGCCGGGTGTCGACGTCGAGATGCCGCTGCAGACCTACTTGTCGGTCAACTCCGAAAGCGCTGGCCAGTTCAAGCGCACGCTGATCATTGCCGATGAAGGCTCCAAGGTGCACTACATCGAAGGGTGCTCGGCCCCGGTGTACACGAAGGAAGCGCTGCATTGCGCGGTCGTCGAGGTCGCCGTGAAGCCGAATGCCGACGTCACCTACACGACCATCCAGAACTGGTCGCCGAACGTCTACAACCTTGTCACGAAGCGGGCGCGAGTCGAAGCCGGCGGTCACATGAAATGGATCGATGGCAACATTGGTTCCAAGTTCACCATGACGTACCCGTCGGTGTACCTGGTTGGCGCTGGCGCCACCGGCGAAGTGTTGTCGGTTGCTTACGCAGGTAGGGGCCAGCACCAGGATGTCGGCGCCAAAGTGGTGCACGCCGCCCCGAATACGACCTCGAAGATCGTCTCGAAGTCGATGAGCAAAGATGGCGGGTTCACCACGTACCGCGACCTCGTGCGTGTCGACGAAGGTGCGGTCGGCGCGAAGAGCCACGTCGAATGCAATGCACTCATCCTCGACGAGCACTCAATGTCTGAGACGTTCCCGTTCACGGAGATCAGCGAACCTGACGCTCAGATTGGCCACGAGTCGACAGCCTCGAAGATCACCGACGAGCAGCTGTTTTACCTGATGTCCCGTGGCCTCTCCGAGGAGCAGGCAATGGGCCTGATCGTCAACGGCTTTATCGAACCGATCACGAGAACGCTCCCGATGGAGTATGCGGTCGAATGGAGCCGCCTGATCGAACTCCAAATGGAGGGGTCGGTCGGGTGACCTGCTCTTCGGCGCGTTGTCCGCTCTCGGGTCCTGTCACCGGGAATTGATCGGGCTGCGACAGCTCGTTCCTCGCTGACGGTCCCTCTTCAATCCCCGGCGCCACCCGTTCGCTCACCTGCCACCTTCGAATGCTGGTCAACCCGACCTCTTGAATGCGCAAACGCCACCCGTTCGCTCTTTGTTCGCCTTCGAATGCTCGGCGACCCGACCTCTGAATGCGAAGCGCCACCCGTTCGCTCTAGCCTCGCCTGTATGCCGATGCGGACCGAGTGCAAGAACTTCGAGAGTCGGTCGTACCCGAACGGTGACACGGTCAGGAAGTGCAACCTCGATCTGGCTCCTGATGCTCCGTGGCGGTGCCCGGAGAATTGCTCTGGCTACGAGCGGCGCCTCGCCGATGCCGCGTGGACACACGGCACGCTTATTGTGCCGCCGACGCCTCCGGAGCCCAAAAGCCTTGATGACGGATCGGCTGCAGCGGTGCTTGATGCAGCAGAAAACATCCTCAACTCGATCGGTGCTGATGTGCGGGCCGAAGTGGAGGCCGAGCGAGCCGCGGCCCAGCATCGGCGCGGAATATTCAAGCGTCTTTTCCGCAAGAAGCCCTGATCAAACTGGTCTCGTAGGCCAGTCGATATTTCTGCCGGTCAACCGGCCAGCAACGTTGCAACGAACTCACTTCGTTACGGTCGCGGCATGTCATGGCGTGAATCCAACGGACGACTCGAATGTGACTTCACGTTCGGTGACTTTTCGGAAGCGTTCGCGTTCATGACTCGGGTGGCACTGCTCGCTGAGACACAAGATCATCATCCCGAGTGGTCGAACGTGTACAACCGGGTCAGCATCGCGCTGACGAGCCATGACGCAGGGAACACCGTCACAGACAGGGATCGTCGGCTTGCGGCCGACATCGATGACCTCCTCAGTTGAGACGAAGGTTGGCGAGGCTGCGAGCACCGGTCGATTCCCGGGTTGGTGGGTCGTTGCTGGCTGCTTCATCGTGCTCACGGTCAACTCTGGGTTCGCGTTCTACGGCCTGGCGGTCTACCTCAATGCGTTCAGCAACGAGCGGGGCTGGTCGCTCGGATCCATCTCGTTCGGGGTCACCGTGTTCTTCGTCGTGGGTGGTGTCGCGGGCCTGTGGGTTGCTCGACTAATCGCTGCCTACGACGCGCGTTACGTGATCATGGGTGGCGGTGTGATTGCAGGTGGAGCGTTGGCGCTGCTCGGTCAAGTAGAGACCCAATGGCAGCTGTTCCTCGTGTACGCCCTGTTTGCACTCGGGTATGCGGGCGCTGGTTTGGTGTCGACGACCACCATCGTGACGCGCTGGTTCCATCAGAAGCGGGCCGTCGCATTATCGGTTGCATCGACTGGCCTGTCGGCCGGTGGCATCATCATCACCCCGTTCGTGAAGCGCTTCATCGACGAAGACGGCCTTGCAGCAACGACGCCGTGGCTCGGTTTACTGTTTGTCATCGGCGTTGTTCCGATCACTTGGTTCCTCGTGAAGCCCGATCCGATTGCGGCCGGATGGTCACCTGACGGTGCTCGACGCACGGTCGGCCAGGCCGTCGAAGCGCTCCCTGGAGTGTCGTTCGAAGAAGCGGTCCAGACCCGATTTTACAAAGCAATCACCATTGGTTATGTCCTTTGCCTCGGCTCGCAGGTCGGTGGCATCCAGCAGTTGGTGAAGCTCGTCGAAGGCCGGACCGATCCTTCCACTGCCAGGTTTGCGTTGACGGCTCTCGCTGCCACGTCGGTGATCGCTCGTTTGATCGGTGGCCGCGCGACGCAGGTGGTCGAGATGGCGAAGCTGACCGTGGTGCTCGCCGCACTCCAGTGTGTGGCGCTTGTTGCTCTTGCGTTCGCGACGTCGACACCGCTGATCTTCGTGTCGATCATCCTGTTTGGTCTGACGATTGGCAACCTGTTGATGCTGCAGCCGCTGCTGCTCGCTGAACGCTTCGGAGTCGCCGACTATCCGAAGATCTACAGCCGGTCCCAGTTCATTGCGATTGTTGGTGTGGCCGGTGGGCCGCTGCTGCTCGGCTGGTTGTACGACGTGTCGGGTTCGTATCGGTTGCCCTACAGCGTTGCGGGCGGGCTCTGTGTGATCGGTGTGCTGTTCCTCGCCGCTGCCGGCCCCGCTACGGTTCCCTCGGATGAGTGAAGCACCGCACCGCAACGTCATCCGGGTGATCGACGCCGGGCGCGAACTTGGCGTCGACGTGCTGCCGCGGCACTTCCCGCAGGGAGCGAAGACGGCCCAAGATGCTGCTGACGCCATCGGCGTCGATGTCGGTCAGATCGTGAAGAGTTTGATCTTTGGCGTCGCGTCAGATGCCGACGAGCTCGAGCTGGTGTTGGCCTACGTCAGCGGTAAGAACCAACTGAACGAGAAGTTGTTGGCAGCCGCGGCCGGTGCAGCAAAGTGCAAGCGAGTCGATGCTGATGCCGTTCGACTGAGCACTGGCTATCCGATTGGCGGCGTGCCGCCGTTCGGCCACACGAATCCGCTGCGGGTGTTCATCGACCCAGACCTCCTCGCCTACGACGAGGTTTGGGCAGCAGCGGGAACCTGGAACGACGTCTTCGCCATCGAGCCGAACGAACTTGTTCGCGCGAGCGGCGGAGAAGTCACCGACCTCCGCAAGTAGTTACGCATGGGGTCAGGCCCCTTTCGCAACTCTGTCGAATCGGCCGGCAAGTACAGCGTGTCGCAGCGCCGCAAACGCAGGGTCGTCGGCGAGTCGCACCCGACCTCGACGGGCTGTTGCCCGCACCGAACCAGCGCTGCCCAACTCGTAGTGAGTAGCGAGATCATCTGACCTAAGTATTCGGAGCTCGACGGCCAGCGTTATTGCGAGCAGCCGAGCCGTGTTGTTGTGGTTGCGAAGTCGGAGGTTCTCGACCGCAACCCCACAGATTGCAGCGACGAGTTCGTCCATCGCGTCGACCTGGCCGAGTGCGGCGGGGCTGCCAAGCCGCTCCGCCTGCTTGTCGCTCGGGTGGCTCGTGAGCACGTACCGCTCGTAGGTGGATCGGTTCTGGAATTGCCCGTCCAGTTCGATGGTTGTTAACCATTTCGGAGCAACAGATCCGGTGGCGTAGTGCCGAAAACTCGACCACCGATAGAGCGCCAACGAATGGCCCGGCACGATGTCGAGCGGATTTCGATGAATGTAACGCCCGGTGAGGTGGAGCGCCGTCGGTCCGTTGACCAGGTGGGAAGTGAAGCGCCCTTCGAACATGGGCCCGGTTCGGTCGTGGTGATGGTTGTACGACCCCACGTAGACCGACTGGATGTCTTTCATCGCTGCAGACACACCTCCCTCGGGACAATGCATGAGCTGATGGAAGTGGTTGTTCATTAACGCGTACGCGTGAATCTCGATGCCGTGGGTTGCCACCGCGTCGGCCATCAGCGACTCGAAGTAGGCGAAGTCGGCGTCGCAACTGAAGATGTCCTGTCGATCGGCTCCACGGTTGATGACGTGGTACCAAGCGCCGTGCAGGTCAGGTCGAGGAGGCCGAGGCATAGCCCAATCTTGCCTGTCGGGTGTCACAGAGTTGCGAAAGGGGCCTGACCCCATGCGCACTTATTCGGTTGAGGTGGTGCCGCCGCCGCTGTCGAGCGCCTGCAGGACCGTGTTCCAGCTGAGCACAGCGCACTTGATGCGGACCGGGAATTTCATGACGCCTTCGAGCGCTTCAAGATCGCCGAGATCGATGGCGTCGTCGCCGGCTTGCGGCTCGATGCCGTCGATGCCCATCAGCGCTTTGAAGCGGCGGGCCAGGGCACGATTCTCGGCAACGGACTTGCCTTTCATCGACTGGCTCATCATTGACGCCGACGACTGCGAAATCGAGCATCCCTGGCCGCCGACCTTGATGTCTTCAATGACAGCGTCGTCGCCCTCACCGGATATCGAAAGGTAGACGGTGATCTCGTCGCCGCACAAGGGGTTGTGCCCCTCGGCCTTGATGGCTGGTGGATCGAGCTCGCCACGGTTACGCGGTGTGCGGTAGTGATCGAGAATGATCTCGCGATAGAGATCTTCGAGTCCTGACATGGTGGTTTCTCCCGGAAGCTGAACGGCTCAGAGGCCGAAGATATCGGTTGCGTCGTTGAGGCCGTCGGCAAGAGCGTCGATGTCGGCGGTGTCGTTGTAGAGGTAGATGCTGGCGCGAGTCGTTGCGTTGACGCCGAGGCTCTGCATCAGCGGCTTGGCGCAGTGGTGGCCGGCGCGCACGCACACGTTGCGTTCGTCAAGGACCTGGCTGACGTCGTGCGGATGAATGTCGCGGAATGTGAAGCTGAACACGCCGCCGCGCAACTCGACGTCGTCGGGCCCGTAGATCGTGATGTCGTCACCGAAGCGGCTCTTCAGCGTGTCGAGCGTGTAACGGCTGAGTTCCATCTCGTGCTGACGGATGTTCGCCATGCCGATCTCTTCGAGGTATTCGACTGCTGCAGCGAGGCCGACGGCTTCGATGATCGGCGGTGTGCCGGCCTCAAACTTCATCGGCACGGGTGCGGTGGTGAATCCGTCGAACGTGACCGTGTCGATCATGTTGCCGCCGCCGAGGAACGGTGGCATTGCCTCGAGGATCTCCATGCGACCCCAGAGCATGCCGATCCCGGACGGGCCGCACATTTTGTGGCTCGAGAACGCAACGAGGTCGGCGCCCCAACTTTGGACGTCGGTGACGTTGTGCGGGACGAACTGGCAGGCGTCGACGATCGACAGTGCGCCAGCCGCCTTGGCCCGTTCGCAGAGCATCGCGATCGGTGTGATCGTGCCGAGCACGTTGCTCATCGCGGTGAAGGAGAAGACCTTCGCTCCGTCGAGCAGATTGTCGAGATTGGTCAGGTCGAGCTGACCGTCAGCGGTGAGCGGGACCCAGCGGATCTGGATTTTGCGTTCCTGAACGAGCATCTGCCACGGAACGATGTTGGCGTGATGTTCCATCTCGGTGAGTACGACGACGTCGCCCTCGCCAAGATTGGCTCGGCCCCAGGCTTGGGCGATGAGGTTCATCGCCTCCGTCGCGTTCTTGGTGAACACGACCTCGTCGACCGATGGTGCGTTGATCAGTCGGGCAATGGCGACTCGGCCCTTTTCGTAGGCATCGGTTGCCTCACCGGCGAGCCGGTACGAGCTGCGGTTGATCGGGGCGTACGTGTGCTCTTGGAAGTGCGACATCGCGTCAATGACGCGCTGCGGCTTCTGCGAAGTGTTTCCCGAGTCGAGATAAACGAGCGGCTTGCCGTCGACCTGGCGTGACAGGATCGGGAAGTCGTTACGGACGGCGGTCTGGTCAAATGCCATGGGTCAGACTCCAATGCTTACGGTGCGGAAGGCGTCGTCGCCGTCTTTTTCGAGCTGTTCGGCCAGTTCCATGCCGCCGCTGGCGACGATACGACCGTCGACCAGGATGTGAACGTGGTCGGGCGTGACGTGATCGATAAGGCGCTGGTCGTTGGTGATCAGAACCACACCCATATCTGGATTGTCGACTCGCACCTCACGGATGCCCTGGGTGGTGATGCGCAGTGCATCGATGCCGATGTCGAGGCCCGAGTTGGTCTCGTCGACGATGGCGATTGCGGGTTCGAGGATGGCCATCTGCAACATCTCGTTGCGCTTCTTTTCGGCTGCGGAGAAGCCTTCGTTGAGCCGGCGGTCGATGAACGAGGAATCCATGCCGAGGCGCTTCATCCAGCCCATCGTGGCGAGACGCAGTTCGGGCACGGAGAGGTCGATGCCTTTTCGAGCCGACAGTGCCTGGTGCAAGAACTGGATGACCGAGACGCCGGGAATCTCCTGTGGGTGCTGGAAGCCGAGGAACATTCCAGCCTTGGCCCGTTCGTCGGTCGGCCAGTCGGTGACGTCGTCACCCATGAAGTGGACGGAGCCGCTGACGACTTCGTACTCACCAGAGCCCATGAGTGTGCTGGCAAGCGTCGACTTGCCGGAACCACTTGGCCCCATGATGGCGTGCACTGCGCCGGCGTTGACCGTGAGGTCGAGACCCTTGAGGATCTCACCGGTCGAATTCTCAGCGGACCGCACGTGCAGGTCTGCGACTCGTAACAGGGGGGAGGTCACGTTTCGATTCTACGAGCCTGGCCGAATTACTCCTACCGCCGTAGGGGTAATTCGGCCGGCAGTTCAGAGAGAGGCGCACAGAGGCGCACAGAGTTGCGAAAGGGGCCTGACCCCATATGTAGCTATTTGGCGCGTTCGATGTGACGGGCGACCAGGTTTTCGAGGGCTTCTTGGCGGCCGCTGACGGGCTGCGGGTCGAAGCTGTCGTCGCCGATGACGCCGTCGTGCAGTTGTTGCAGTGTGACCGCGTCGGGGTGGGAGCCGTCGAGAATTCGCTGCTCGGCATCCCAGCCGGCATAGCGCTCGGTGCGCCGGCGATCGATTTCGCCGTCTTCGAGGATCGACGCGGCGGCAAGCAGCGAACGCGCCATGGTGTCCATGCCGCCGATGTGGCCGTGGAACAGGTCGTCGCGCGCGATCGACATGCGCCGGAGCTTGGTGTCGAACATCAGCCCGCCGGTCGTGAACCCACCGCCACGCAAGATCTCCAGCATGCCCAAGGTCATTTGCTCGACGGACTTGGGGAAGAGGTCGAGGTCCCAGCCGAGGCGATCGTCGCCAGCGTTGGCGTCGATCGAACCGAAGATTCCCGAGTGGACGGCGGTCGCAACTTCGTGGTGGAAGTCATGGCCCGAGAGCGTCGCGTGGTTGACCTCGATATTGACGTTGATCTCGTTCTCGAGCCCGTAGCGCTGCAGGAAGCCGTACACCGTTGCGACGTCGTAGTCGTACTGGTGCTTGGTGGGCTCCATTGGCTTCGGCTCGATCAGCAGCGCGCCCTCGAAGCCGATGGCGTGCTTGTGCTCGACGACCATGTTGAGGAACCGACCGAGCTGGTCGAGTTCACGCGACATGTCGGTGTTGAGCAGCGTCTCGTAGCCCTCGCGGCCACCCCACAGGACGTAGTTGGCGCCTCCGAGCCGGTGTGTTGCATTCATGCAGTGCGCGACCTGCGCGGCTGCGTAGGCGAAAAGGTCGGGGTTGGGGTTGGTCGCGGCGCCGGCCATGAAGCGGGGGTGGGAGAACGCGTTGGTCGTGCCCCACAGCAGCTTGGTGCCGGTGCGATCCATGTAGCCGGCGGCCTCGTCGACCATCTCGTCGAAGTAGCCGCAGGTCTCACGGAACGACGACCCGGCAGGCGCAATGTCGATGTCGTGGAAGGAGAAGAACGGTGCACCGAGCTTCTCGATGAACTCGAATGCGGCCGCCATCTTCAGCTTCGCTGCATCCAGTGGGCCCATCGCGGCGTTGCCCGTTCGCGACGCCGGGTTCCACGGGCGGTCGAGGGTGCCCTGTCCGAAGATGTCGGAGCCATCCCAGGCAAACGAATGCCAGTAGCACACACCGAAGCGGAGGTGTTCGGCCATGGTTTTGCCCATGACCACTCGGTCGGCGTTGTACCAGCGGAACGCCAGCGGGTTGTCGGAATCGGGGCCTTCGTAGGCGATGGCGTCGATGTCAGGGAAGAAAGGTTCAGGTGTTGCAGTCATAGCGTTGGCACTCCAGCGAATCGATAGTTGATGAAGCCAAGCTTATGCATCAAGGTCGTTGCTGTCCGCATGGGCACACGCCTCCGGGTGCCTGAGGGTTGGCCCGTCGGCGCCAGCTACTCGCTGTCGCGGAGGTCTTCTTTCCACGCCCGAAAACGTTCGTGGCGCGCTCCACTCGGCCCGACGCCGTCGGCTGATCCGTCAGGATGGAGCCGCAATGTGAAGCTGCGATCGAGATCGTCGGCGTGCGCGACCCAGTACCGGGCGTCGGCGCCTTTGGCGGGGCCTGACCGCCAGAGCAGCCAGGGGCCGATGCGCCGCTTGTAGTCGGCGACTGGCTGATCGGGGAGGTCGTTGCCGAGTTGGAGCAGCGACAGCGGCGCTTCGATCCATGCGGTTGCTTTGATGTTGCGATCCCGTGTGGGCGTCGGTGGTAGTTCGGCCGTGTGGATCGGTGTCTCGTCGTCGGGGCGCTCGTCGTAACGAGTCACCAGCCGCGTTCGATCCACTCGTCGAGGTGTGGCCGTTCGGCCCCGATTGTCGTGTTGTCGCCGTGGCCAGGCAGCACGATCGTCTGGTCGTCGAACGTGAAGAGCCGATCGGTGATCGACTCGATGATGGTGCCAAAGTCGCCGATGTCGGACTTCGTGTTGCCCGGGCCGCCTGGGAAGAGGGTGTCGCCGGTGAAGAGCAGGGGAGTGTTCTCCAACGCAAACGAGATCGAACCCGGTGTGTGCCCTGGGTTGTGGATTGCGTGCAATCGGAGTCTGCCGACCTCGATCACCTCGGTGTCGTCGAGAAACACGTCGTAGCCGACGTCGGCAAGCATCGGGGCGTCGAGTTTGGTGACGGCGACTTCGTAGCCGGCTTCGCGCATGGCCGGGATGGCCTGGATGTGGTCCCAGTGGCCGTGGGTTTCGAGCACTCGCTTCACACCCAGTGCGTCGCAGAGTTCGAGGAGCCGTTCGTGTTCGTTGGCAGCGTCGAGCAGTACCCCCTCGCCGGTGGCCTTGCAGCGGACGACGAACACGTTGTTCTCGTAGGGCCCGACGACGACCTTGTGCACCTCGGTGTCGGCATCTGACCAATGCAGTGTCTTGCTCATCGCTTCATTCTGCCAGCCCTTCCCATCGTGATGCGGAGTCCCACTCACCCGCACACGGGGTCCGGCCGCACTCAGGCCGGTACGGTGCTGGGCGTGGCACGTCGCACGAAGATCATCGCAACCATCGGGCCGGCATCGGCAGACGAGGCAACGCTCATTGCAATGATGCAGGCAGGCATGAACGTCGCGCGCATCGCGCTGGCGCACACGCCGCTCGATGAGGCCCTCGAACGACATCAGCGCATCCGTGATGTTGCCGAACGACTTGGCCTCAATATTGGCACGATGATCGACCTTCCCGGATCGAAGACGCGCACGGGTCGTTTCCCGGCTGAGGGCGTCGAATTCTCGGTCGACGACACGGTGACCCTGGTTCCCGGTGCCGGCGACAGTAGTGCCGAGCAAATCTCGATCGACTACGCACATCTCGTCGATGACTGCCATGTGGGCGACGAGATCTTGGTTGGCGGCTCGGTCATCTTCGCCGTGCAAAAGGTGCAGGGCCAGAGCATCACGGCCAAAGTCATTTCGAGCGGCCCGCTCAGCGGCCGCGCCGGCGTACACATCCCATTCGGCACCGCCGTATATCGGCCGGTCACCGACTTCGACCGGGAAGCCCTTGACAAGTTCGTCGAGGTCGGCGTCGACATGGTCGCCATCTCGGTCAACTCCGGCCGTGATCTTCGTGAGCTCGCGCTCGAACCGCACCCTCGTGGCCCGATGATCATTGCCAAAGTCGAGACCATGGCGGCAGTTGAGAATCTGTCCAGCATCATCGAAGATGCTGCCGGCATCATGGTGGAGCGTGGTGCCCTCGGCATCGAGGCGAACCTCGAAGATCTGCCGCACATTCAAAAGAGCGTCATCCGTGAGTGCATTGCGGGTGGTCTGCCGGTGATCACCGCAGCCCAGATGCTCGACTCGATGGCCAAGGCGCAGGCACCCACCCGCGCCGAGGCGACCGACATTGCAAACGCGGTGTTCGACGGGACGTCAGCCGTCATGCTGTCGGCCGAAACGGCGATCGGCGAGCACCCAGTACTCGTCGTCGAAACAATGGCCCGTATTGCCGAACGTTCCGACGACCAGTTCAACCACCAGGCGTGGGCCGAGCGCGTCGCCGCAATCCGCATGGCGGGTCACGAACACAGCGAGGCAGCGATTACCGACGCGATGACGATTGCTGCCGCACGTGCCTCAGAAGAACTCAACGTGCGCGCGCTGCTGTGCATCTCGGCGAGCGGTTTCACCGTTCGTTCGATGGCGCGGTTCCGGCCCAGCGCGAAGATCCTCGGGTTCAGCGGTCAGAAGGCGACCGTCCGTCAGCTCGCGTCGAGTTGGGGTGTCACGCCGATCTATTTCGAAAGCGGTTCGGCTGACTACGAAGAGCGTGTCCGGCTTGCCGTCAATCAGGCACGTCGAGAAGGTCATGTGGCTACAGGCGACCTGATTGGTGTGGTTGCTGGCATTGCGTCGGTGGCGCGAGCAACCGACACGTTCCGCATGATGCGCGTTCCGTAGGGAGCAGCTGGCCGGCTCAGCTCGACACGACGTCGAAGCCGAGCCCGAGTGCCACGCCGATCTGCGGCGGGTCGAACGTGACGAACCGGCGCGGCTCAGGGAGCCGCTCGGTCGCCGCGAGGTGAATCGCGTCGGTCAGCCGAACGGGCTGTGTACGGGCGAGCGCAGCGGCACGATCAAGGCATCGCTGATCGACCGGTACGACGTGCAGATGATCCCAGATGCGCCGGACGGCGTCTTCGAGATCGAGGCGAACGAAACGGTTGTCTGACAGCCGGTCGATCGCTGGGAGTGCTTCGGTGAGGGCCATGGCCGACGCCGCCCACACCGGGTCGCTCGCCAGTGCTGCTTCGGCGACGAGGCGCTGCGGGCCCTCGATTGCAAGAGCGAGCACGGCGCTGGTGTCGAGGACGACGGTCATGTCAGCCCCGCAGCTCGCGTAGTACCTGGTCGATGCGCGAGCCGGCGTGTACTTGGACTGCTTCAGGTGGTCGCCACTCACCAGTTCGGCGCGGTGGCACGACCGCGCCGGCGCCGATCAGGCGGTCGAGGTCGGGGGCGTCGGCGTCGAGTGGGCCGAGTTGTGCGACGGGCCGCCCGCCGGTCGTCACGACCGTTCGCTGGCCTGACTCGGCGCGCCGGACGGCGTCGGCGAGGCCGGAGCGCAATTCTCTGATGCCGAGGCTGAGAGCCCCGCCATCTGCCCCGCCATCATGTCGTTCCGTATTTGTGTCCACATGTGTACACAAGCAGATTTGTGGAGTCAGCGCAACCGCGCCATGATCTCATCCATGAACTTCGCATTCACTGAGGAACAAGAAGAACTCCGCAAGACCGTGCGCGCCTTCCTCGAAGCCAAAAGCTCCGAAGAAGCCGTGCGCGAGCAGATGGAGACCGACAAGGGTTTTGACGATGCCGTCTGGACCCAGATGGGCGAGCAGATGGGCCTCCAAGGCCTCGTTGTCCCCGAAGAATTCGGTGGCTCGGGCTACGGCTACGTCGAGCTCGGCATCGTGCTCGAAGAGATGGGCCGCAGCCTGCTGTGTGCACCGTTCTTCTCGACCGTCGTGCTCGCTGCCAACGCGCTGATCCTTTCGGGTGACGATGCAGCCAAGCAGGCGCACCTCCCGGGCATCGCTGCTGGCACCACGAAGGCCACCGTCGCCTTCACCGAGCCGAACGGCAAGTGGGACGAATCAGGTATCGAAGCAACCGCTGACGCCAATGGCAAGATCACTGGCACGAAGAGCTTCGTGCTCGACGGCAACACCGCTGACCTGATCCTCGTTGCAGCCAAGACCGCAGCCGGCACGAGCCTGTTCGCCGTCGCCGGTGACGCTGCTGGCCTCACCAAGACGGCGCTGTCCACGATGGATCAGACTCGCAAGCAGGCCAAGCTCGACCTCGACGGTGTGCAGGGCACGCTCATCGGAGCCGACGGCGGCGGCTGGGCAATCCTCCAGGGCATGCTCGACCTCGCAGCTGTCGGCCTCGCCGCCGAGCAGGTTGGCGGAGCGCAGATGGTGCTCGACATGGCTGTCGAGTACGCCAAGGTCCGTGTGCAGTTCGGTCGCCCGATCGGTTCGTTCCAGGCCATCAAGCACAAGTGCGCCGACATGCTCCTTGAAGTCGAGTCGGCCAAGTCCGCTGCCTATTACGGCATGTGGTGCGCCGCTGAGATGAACGACGAGCTCGCCTCGACCGCTTCGCTCGCCAAGGCCTACTGCTCGGAGGCGTACTTCCACGCCGCAGCCGAGAACATCCAGATCCACGGTGGCATCGGCTTCACCTGGGAGCACCCGGCGCATCTCTACTTCAAGCGTGCCAAGAGCTCCGAGCTGCTGTTCGGTGACCCGACGTACCACCGCGAGCAGCTCGCGCAGCGCATCGGTATCTGAGAACTTCAGCGCCACCCGGCGTTGACCTGAACCTGACCGCCCGGCTCACTCGTGAGTCGGGCGGTTCCGCGTGTGCGGGTCGGGTGTTGGCGTGCTGACTGGCGCGCGTTTGTGGCTGGGGCGGCTGCACAGCTTGAGCCCTGGCCTAGAGTTTTCTCATGCCTGTGATCACGATGGTCTTTGCTTTTGTGTCGGCGCTCTTGGTTTTCGTGATTGCTGCGGGGTCGGTCGGGCGTGAGGCACATCGGCTCGATGCTGTAGCGCCGCGGGCGGTGTACCTGCCCGACGAGGCGGTCGACTTCGTATGTGACCGACTGCCGCAAGAGAGCCAGGCTCGACTCACGCCTGCGGAAGTCGAACAGCTCCTGCGCTTTCACATGCAGTGGCTGCACGCCCAAGGACTGCAGCCCGACAAGGTCGTCGATCGCAAACAGGGCATCGACGACACGGTGGTGGTCACTGAAGACACTCTCACGGCCTACCTGCTTGGCGAGTCCGATCGAAACAACCTCGACCTGCTCGATGACGTCGATGTCGTACATGTCGTTGAAGCGCACCTCGCCTACTTCGAGGCGATTGGCGCTGTGGGCCCGCAGGCTCCGCTCGACGACCTGATCTAGTGCCGCGTCAGGCAACGTTTGCGCGTTTGACGAAGGCCCGGAGTTTGAGGTCTTGTGCGTGGCGGTTGCGCCAGCGGATGTAGCGGCGAATCATTGATGCTTGCTCGGCGTGGGTGCCGTGATCGGTGCCATCAAGAGTGAAATATCGGAGCGCCTGGAACGGGGCTTCGATCCGGTTCAACCACGACGAATACGTGGGCGTGTACGCGAACTCAACGTTGTTCGCTGCTGCCCACGCGCCGACGCGTTGGTCCTTCTTCGTCGAGAGATGCGGTGAGAAGTTGTCAAGCACGATCCCGATCCGAACGTCGGGCGGATGCAAGCTCCGGACGTAACGCAAGAACCGGATGAACGCGGTCCGATC